>Ga0065711_1030745_pt1 | contig 31562 bp, 20 predicted proteins | sample Hoacrofraction12_FD_59098 | JGI IMG/M metagenome (GOLD analysis project Ga0065711, IMG submission 59098) | Hoatzin crop microbial communities from Cojedes, Venezuela - Epithelial fraction 12 v2 (version 2) | ecosystem: Host-associated > Birds > Digestive system > Esophagus > Crop | place... | reverse complement strand
GGGATGGGATGGGATGGGATGGGATGGGATGGGATGGGATGGGATGGAGCTGAGCGTGCCCTGAGCTGTACCCAGAGCAACCGGGATGCTGTGGCACAGCGCTGCGGGCCCTGAGGCTGACCAGGACAGCCCTCACTCCGGCCTAAGGCTAGCTGGAGGTCTGCCTTAACTAGGCTAACTAGAACAGTCCTGAGGGCTACACATTACCGGGGGACAGACACACCAAAATCCTTCCCATTAGAGATTCTCCCTTTCCTGTCCCTTATGACATCAGGGCTGGCTGGAGGGTGTAAAAGTCTGCTGTGCCATAGGCTCCCCAAAGTTTGAGGACAGTCTCAGCTGGCCCTCTTGGACCTTTCCTTGTGGCTTTGCAATGGGCTGTACAGATGAACCCAGTTACAGAGGAGGACTTGCTCTTTGGCAGCCTTTGCTTCAGACAGGAGAACCCAGAAGTCTTGCTAGGGAGGAGCTAACAGGGGCTTGTGGTTTGTTAGCAATTTTCAAATGTTGGTGGTAGTAGTAGTAATGGCAGTAGTAATAATTAATAATGATAATAAAATTTGACATAAAATGAAATTTAATTGATTTTTCATAAATCAAAAAAGTCAGGTAAGGTTGAAGAATGCCTTAATTTTGCTCTTTCACTCTGGTGGTGTCAAAATAAGACAACTCTTCCTACCAGAAAAAAACCTACCAATTCAAGCACTGTTATTTTTTAAACTAACAGATATTTGTAAAACATAGTGGAAATTTTTGACAGAATAAAAATAGCAAATAGAGGTTTTTTCCGGGACATTTTAGAAGAGGGAAGTAGCTAAGTCATTCCCAGTCTGGGAGACTGGATCACTATTTAAACCTAACCAGCAAAGCAAACCAGCAAGGCAGGTGATGCACCCAGTAACGCCGTGCCCTGCACCCAGGCTGTGAGCAGCAGCGTGTCCCACTGCGCACACCCTGCATGGCCGGCGCTTGGGGCTTTGTACCCACCAGCTGCCGAGCACCACACAGTCGGCTTTTTTCTTCTCTAGGGTAAGCTTCTTTCTGTAAGCTTTTATTTCTTCTTTCCATTTTAAAGCAGGCTGCTGTTCTTCCTCTACTGTTCAGCCAGGGAAAACCTTCCCTCCCTGGGCCTGATGCTTTTCACATCGCTGAGGCTAATTGACAGTAGGTTTAACACAGATCTTAAGTGTAGCTACAAATGCTTTGGGAGTGGAAAGAGCAGCCAGACCTTACAGCCTTTAAAACTCTACTCAGGTAAAAAAAGGCCTTTATAAAAACCTTTCAGTACGTAAAATAGCACAAAGAAATGAAGCAGGGATGTAAAGGACAGACAGTCCCCCAAACGCAGGCAGCCTCCGCAATCTGTCAGAGTGGGACCACCTACACATCTCCCTGCCTTGAACAGACGAAGCAGCCTCGCGCGGCGCTGGCCTCTCTGGCTCTCCCGGCAGCAGAAGAAAGACTACAGATAGCACATACAGCCTTTGAATCACAGTGAAGGGGAAGACTAATTCGATTCGTAATTGTCCTCAAAATGTCCCATGTGCTCTTAGTTGGTGGCAGAGCCCGACTGTGCCATGAGCAGGAGAAGCTCGCCCCTCAGCCCTGGTTTCTGCAGGAGGAAGACCCAGGTAACAGTGCCCAAAGGCAGCCGTGTGATGGGATGCCGGACCCTTGTCCTGTACACGCATGGACAGATGCGGGGTCCCTGCCTGGGCAGCCCTGAGCCGTGGTGGCACAGAGCCATGCTGACGTGGTCCTGGGCTTCGGCTGGCCTGCATCCGAGCACAGGCAGAGGAAGCACACGTATGTCTGCAGCTCAAGAAGCAGATGTACCCTGAGTTTCTCCATCTGCATACAGTAATAGCGTCTCAGGAGGAGCTGTGGCCATCCACAGAAAGCACACATGGACTTCACATTGACAAACTACGGCAGACAAGGCCAACTGTGGTTTTAACACCTTAATACCTTTCTTCGATGCAGCATGTTACTAGTCAGGTATCAGCTGTTTTTTCTAAGTAAGCGTGAGCTAATGTGTTAAAAACACATTGCCCTCACGATGTGGCCTCTCAACACACCCCGATATCCTTGGGTATACTGGGCTCTCTTTACAAGATAGCTTTTACCAGCAGGTGCCACAGGTGGTATGGTGCTCTGTTTGACACCCTTTTCTGATACCTGGAAACCTCAGACTGCACTGAGGAGTCCTAAAATGTGCTCAGCGTCAGTCACCGTTCCAGCGTGGTCTCTTCTGATGCTGCTGTGTGCCTGCATTCAGCCCTTCTGGGGTGCCTGGAGGTTTGGCTCCCAGTGGAAATCGGGCAGTGTCCCTCTGCTTCGGTCTGCGTGGGTGCTGACTGGCTTCCCGTTACACAGAGGTCTTGCAAAGTGACTGTAGCCCAGAACCAATTCTTGAAAAGCAACACACGGGCAAAGAAATTGTTCAGTTCAGCAAGCTCAAATGACCAGAAGCAAGTACAGGCAGGAGCACAGCTGGTCTCTCTCTAGTGCATTGCTTTGAAGTTAGGAAGACTCATCTTTAGGACAGTAAGCAGAAGAATTGAGTCCCTCCTTTTGGATTACAGAGGTGGAACATCTTACCGTTTTTCTTTCTCCATGTCAAGGGATGATTCCATTTGCTATTTTTTCTCCCTCCCCTTAAGAGTCTTGAGGTTTGCAGGCCCCCTGGGGTCAGCTTTGACTGTAGTGGGTAGTGCCTCTGTGCTACATGTCCTCTGTAAAGCCGTCCCTCCCACGCTGGCAGGCAAAGACAGAACAAGCCTCAGAGGAATCCGTGACATTTCTCGCCCAGCTCAAATGCAGTGAAGATGAGGTTTGAAACGCCATTAGTCATAAGTGATTAGTAAAGCTTAGCTGTTGAGGTTCTTAAACCCTCCTCCAGTTCTGCGCAGGGAAGGGCATGGTTGTGGCTGTGGTTGTGTTCTTTTTAATCGAGCTCAATTTTTATGGGTTCTGCTTATCTGCAGCCAGAACAGGGAGGGAAACTCACAACTGTGCTGCAATTATTAATGATCCTTTAGGGTGCTTAGAGCTCTCCATAAGCTCTCCATTTCAAATATTATATCTCTAAATAAATAAGCCACGAGCGCTCTGGTTTTTAACCTCTGTAGTGCAACTAGTATTCAGGGAAGTGGTGAGGAACCGGGCCCAGGTGCTGGATTGTAGCTGGTCCGCTCTCAGTGCCCTGGCTGTCGATGGTTTCCTGAGACCCGGTGTCTGAACCCATGCTTGTTCCCTCTGCAGAAAACAAGCGCTGCCATATTCATTTAAGGCATGAGGGTATTTCTTGGCGTTTCCAATATATTGAACTCCTGTCAAAAATAGTAGGAAAGCAGGAAGACAGGAATGTGTTAGAAAAATAAATATTTGTATCCCTTGTAATATTAAAATGCAATTTTAAATCATTTACAAAGAAATCCATCCTGTATGATATGAATGAGGACATGGTAGCAGTCAGGCCTTTAAAAACGGATTTGTCTGTGCTTCAGCACAGCATCAGCTTCATCCTCCCAAAGACCCTGCAGGAACATCCTGCGTGAACTCAGCTGCTCATGAAGGAGATGCAGACTTCATTGCACGCTGCATCAGCATTTAGGAACAGCTCCACCATGTCTATTTTGGCAATTATTAAATTTCTGCAAGTCCAGGAAAGCATTACAGAAACTAAATGCCCTTACAGCTGAACCAGCCTTTTCCTGCCTTGACGAGCTGTTCCAAGGCTGGCTGTCCATGTGCAGAAGTGCCGGGCAGTAAGGCGCGTGCCTCCCACCCAAGCTTCGCTTTGCGTGGAATCATTGCTGAGTCTCTGCAGGGGTCCTGATGCCTTCAGCTTGCTCTAATAACGATTAATTTCTAAGCACCTCATTAATTCAATGCCAATACGGTAGCCATGGTCAAAGTGCTTAGTCTTCCAGCCAGCCGTGGACTCTGACTACATTTAAAACTGATATTCTGTGTGCATCTCATACTTACTGACTGCAGACATCTAATATTGAACAGTAGCTCAACAAGCAGCAGCTACAAGACAAATATATGTTTTGGGAGAATTCGTCAGTGAACAAGTTCCAGCATCACCCAGTCCCTTTACCACACTGTACCTGTGTCCTCCCCTGGTCTCTCTGTTACTTAGGTGATTAACACATTCATCTGCAAAGCCAGTAAACACCCAGGCATCCAAAGGCAGCCAGCACTTTCGGTTTTTATATTCAAGCCACGAGAAGCTTGATTTTTTGCAGTAAGTGACCACAAATCAGGTGAGGGTTTTCTCCTCAAGGAAAGCAGTCACTTAAGGGGAGAGGCAGTGTCCTAGGAGGCGTGAATGCCTGAAGGGGCTGGGGAGGGCTGTGAGAGGGCACGCAAAGGGCTGTGATTTCTGAATGGCTGACCTACGTGCTGGAGCAGATCTGGAGGTCGAGTGTGCAGACGGGTCTGTCACGGAGGGACGCTCGCTGTGGGAAGGGTGTGGAGAGCCTGGCCTCCGACCGACAGGTCTGCCGTTAACCTTGGTCTTAAAACACTGAGAGCATCGGGCAAGGCTGCACAGAGCCACTGAGGCACCGGCTGGCACAGAGTGTGCGGTCTGGACACTAACTTTAGGAGAAGCCTTTGCCATTTCTGGTTGTTAAACTTTAAAAAAACCCACCCAAAACAACTATCTAGTAGGAGGAACAAATCAGATACTCATGAAAGGCACCTGTATCACCATCAGATTTACATAAAGGCATATTCAGTTATTTCATGGCACAGATTTGAATCACTTCTTATTAACATTTCCTATTAACTTTTATTCAAATTTCTACTTAATCAGGTTTTATTTTTCCACCAGAAAGAGATACATACTTACTAGTGGGAAACAAAAATCTGGTTTAAAAGGTGCACAGTGGTTTAGGTACTGGTAAGTTAAACTTTCCCTAAGAATCATTTTTTCTTTCTGAAATTCTTAATAACCAACAAAAGGCCGTCTTAAAAGGTTCAATAACATGAATAGTTAAGAGTGTTTAAAATAGGAGGTTACAAAAAGGTGTATGCAGGTGTATTGTCTCTCGTAATAATAATTCAAGCATTTTTTTTTAATGGAAAGTGGGCCTTTTTTTAGCATTCCAGTCCACTCTGTTGCAAATGCTGACACCTGACTCAGTCCTGGGCTGAATCAAGGCTAGATTGTCTAAACAGGATTACTTGAATTTTTCTGGTGTAGAAATACAGATACAATTAAATATGTCAAAAACCTATCCTGTAATGTTATTTTTAATCAGGTAAATAAGTAACTTTTTTTTTTTTTTTACTTCACATTCTTACCCTGCCATGGAATCCAGCAAAGATGTGTTGGTTGAAGGGCAGGGTATTGGTTCAGGGTATACCGACCCGCTGGTGAACGATAGATGCCGTGAGGTGAGACTGTGCTTCTGGATGGCACGGCCCCAGTGCCTGGTCTCTGTTACAGATCTACAGAGTTCTGTAGAATAGGATGGCATACATTATACTGAAAAATACTGATTTGCATTCTTCTCAGATAACCAAGGCTATTTGCTTCTCAGGGACTCGCAAATCTGTATTACTGTTCTTCAGTGACCATGGAAAGGGTGGGCTGTCCGGTTCTTGTCGCCCCGCTATTTTGCCATCTTCTATCCCTTATTGCAGTGAGGTTTCAAAGGGATATACGAGTGCTAACACCCAAATGCAGCTGAAATACAATGACTCATTACTCCTTTTAGGCTCCTTTTAAAGATCCTGGACTAATCAGGAAGGCAAGGGAACTTGCTGAAAGAATGGAAAAGAGAAAATTAAAGTATAGCAAACATAATTTGCCCGAAGTCATCAAGGCAGAAGGAGGGATCCAGACCGTTAGTAGAAAATGACATTGGTTTAGTTGCCATCTCACTGTCCTGTTCGCATAGTGTTTGTTTGTCCTTTTTAACTTAAGAGAAACAAATACATGTTGGTACGCATCTGCCTCTGTCTTAAGGCCCTTGTACAGATTTGGTTGTAACTCTTCTTGTTAGTAATTTTATATCGATACCGTGTAGTCCTTAACTCCAGTGACTGCAAAATAGGCTGCAAAGAAAATGTTTCCTACTCACTCTTGTAATTTATCATCTGATTCATTAGCCTGAGACTGTAGATTGTGATTATGTTTCAACTGTTTTGTAACTAACTTGGGTTTGTTTTCCCTTTTCAGAGAGCAGATATAGCTGTTGCCCCCCTCACCATAACATTGGTGCGAGAAGAAGTCATAGACTTTTCCAAACCCTTTATGAGCCTGGGCATCTCCATCATGATCAAGAAGCCTCAGAAATCTAAACCGGGCGTATTCTCTTTCCTGGATCCTTTGGCTTATGAAATTTGGATGTGTATAGTCTTTGCTTACATTGGCGTCAGCGTAGTTCTTTTCCTAGTCAGCAGATTCAGCCCTTATGAATGGCACTTGGAAGACGGCAGTGAAGAACCACGTGACCCTCAGAATCCTCCCGACCCTCCAAATGAGTTTGGAATATTTAACAGCCTTTGGTTTTCCCTGGGTGCCTTTATGCAGCAAGGATGCGATATTTCTCCAAGGTTCGTTCCATATCACTCCATCACCTTTTTGCATTTTATGGTCATTTTCTGATGCCATGGTGCATATATGTTACATACTCAAATTTCTGTTTAAGTCCAAATTTTTATTTTGACATTCCATTCAATGCTAAGCGTCATCATCAAGCCGCTGTGCTTGCTAACATTCACCTCCAGAATGAGTGGCATTGCCTTATAATGACATTTATGCATTTCTGCCAAACTTATATACACCATGTTGAGGCTGTAAAATGCATAGGGTTTTCTGTTTTCAGCAATGCTTGGAGGGCTACCGTGTTTTTGCTGCATATCTCATTTTACGGTCATCTCCTTGGTGCATATAACATACTCTGCTTTGCAAAATAAGAATTGTTTATTTTAAAAGGTCACATGCAACAGCACTTTAAAACACCTCCACTCCTGCCATGGCTTCTGCTAGTCTTTTTACTTTCTTTTGTGCCTAATTTTTCTTGTTTTATTCTTCTTGAACCGTCCTTGCGTCTATTACTGATTTGCTTACCACCGTCTTTCATATGTGCAGGTCTCCATATGTGACCCTCTTGCAGTTACTGCATCCTGCCCTGTCTGTGTGTCGTCATTTCAAGCCAGTCTAATCTGTTGTCCCTGTGTTTGTAGTGACTGTGGTCTAATAAGCATTGCCAGTTTCCATAAGGATTTTTCTTATTCACGAAGACAGTCTTTCTGAATAAGGCTGTAGTAAAACATGTCTGATATTAATTCCAATGTAACAGAGAGCACTGGTATTAACTATTGCAGAATTATTTTTCTTTTTTAAAGACACATTTTGAAAACCACCTGAGAATAGTGAAGTTCTCTCTAACTGAATAATGAATACCACAAATTACTTTTGAATAATACGTATAGTGTTTCTACATTTACGCTGGTAAAGTACTTTGGTGATGCGCCTGTGATAAGCAGTGAAGTTATCTAGTTTCTTAGTGAGGGAGTTAGTTATATTTTGTATGACAATATTTTAATAACCAGTTTACAGCTATTTTAATGATTAAAAATACCTACTTAGAACAAACAGGATGCAGTTTTTCCCTGTAACAAGGTTGCTAATTAAAGCAAGAGAGACAGATGTTTTCTGACTAAGCATTTTTGTTCAAAATAGACCTTGTCGATCTCCACATTTGTGTACCTATTTCAACACTGAATCATTGAAAAGTTACCAGGTTTTCCTGGTCCGTATAGTGGTAGGGAGCTTGAGTAGCCTCACTGAAGCAAGCGGCAAAACTTCTGTGAAGTTTCATGAAAAGGATCATGATTTTACCTGTTATAATGTAATAATGATCCTTTAAGTTCAGAGCCATTGGACGTTCAAATCTCCTAGCGATCGCAGCGAAGTCCAGGACTCGCAGAGATCCTGGCGTATGCCTGCTGGTGTTGCAAGCCGTGCGTATGTTTTAGAAGTCTCGATAGCAGCAATGGGGTTTCATACCTATGGACAGATGCATAGATACCCTCTGTCAAACACGCACAGAGTTCTCCCTGGATGTGACCATGCGTGCATTCTCGCAGAGTTGTCAGTGTGTGGGTGTGCTGCCTGGCTGTATGGTTGTAGCTGTTAGCCTTCCCCTCCTGTTGACACACTCTGCTTCTGCTTCATCCCTAAATCCTGTGCTGAAACTTTGCCTCTTTGCTTGCTGCTCAAGGTGATGAGTAGTGATAACATTTAAATTGCTGTTGACCATGTGCGTGCCCAATATAAAGGACCGGGAAATAAGCACTGGGACATCACATGGAAAGCTGCAGGCATTGCACTGTTTCCACTAGGTCTGTTTATTGACAGTTAAATAGAAGTGCATAGGATTTTTGTTAAGCCCTCGTGACTCTTTGACATGTTCAGCCATTTACCTTATATAACGAGCGGAACATACTCTTATTTTTTTTTCAATATTACCATGATAAGTGCCTTGGAAATACCTACCAAAAGAAAAGACACAGCAGTAAACCCATTTGTTCTGTCTGTCCATCAGAAGCTTTTAGCTCAGTATGAATACATGGTCCTCGTTTGAAGACATCGTCCAGTGATTTTGTTATCTTTCATGATAACAGATTCCAGGCAGTTACATGCATTGTTACTGAAAAAAAGAGAAATGTAATACCTTGGTTTAAATTCCAGAAACATTGTTCCTGTGACCGATATGTTGATTTAAGTTGATTAAATGTCAGATTTCTTTTCCGTAGAAGGGCCTATTCCCGAGCATTCCATTCTGAATCCGTGTCTTTGTAAGGTTACGCCATTCACAGTACATTGACTCTATGAATGTTTCATACTATTTTATTGCCATTAAAAGGGGCTTCATTCTTCCATTGTGAGTTATGTCTGAATAAATTTCTTATATGAGAGCGTTCAGCACTTGTAGAGAGATGCCGACAAGCAGTCTGGAGAGATCACTTTTGTACTTGCTGATAAAGGCTCTTTCAGCTGCCTTTGTGTGGAACAGCTGTGACATCTAATGACTAGTTAGATCTATCCTCGGTGAGTATGCTGTGTGGATATTCCAGAGGATATATCCCTATACTCTCCTCTCTGTATTTAATAGGAGTCGTCTAAACGGAATCAGATAGCAGCCAAAGGGTGAGGGTTAGCGCATCCCTGGATGGAATCAACATTTTGCTCCAGCAGTTTTGTTCTGCTATCAAAGGCTGCTGTGTTTTCTGCATAGTGAGCTAAAGCATTGAAAATTCACTTTTGATGCATCAAAAGTAGATTCTTAAACTTGCTTTAATGTAAGATGTGTACAGCAAATGGAATCAGGAGAAAACACGGTCGAATTTGTAACTCTGTTCCGAGCGAAAGTATCTTTGAAATCTCTGTGAGAGCATGTATTTTCATTTTGCTCCTTATTCATGTGGAACAAAGAGGCCAGATTAATTAATTGCTGATGGAAAAAGACAGGGGTTTCATTAAAAATTACCTCACGAGGTTGGTCATTTAAGAGGGTGTGTTTCTAGATCTCTGTTTTCATAGCAGAAGCCTGAAGAGACTCCTATTAAAGGCCATGGGAATGACTTTGTGGGACTTTCAAAACAGCAGCGAGAGCTGGGTAGCTGGGTATTGCTGAAACTCCCACGGCCAGTTCCTGTGATGGAAGCATCTCAAGCCAGTGCTTCAGATGCTGTGGTTTCTTGTGTTCTGTCTGAGCAGCCGAGGCGAGGGCTGCCCGGTCCCGTGCGGCCGGCGGGAGAGGTAGAGGGGCTGGCCGGGCGCGGGAGCAGGGGACCAAGCTCGCAGCTTAGGGGGCACCAGGTAACCCCTGCACAGAATAGGAGGGGCTGTAGGCAGGGGGAGAATGCACCAAAGTTGTGCAGGGTTATTGGTCAATATCAGAGTTGTCTTGTATCGATTGGAAGAGCCCAATTAAAAATTGAGCGGTGTAAGAAGCTTGTTACTTCTGTGTGTTATAGGAAATCAAATATGTTTTATAGCCAGGAGTAGAAACAAAATTCAAGCTATTTTGATAGATAAATGAGGTTTTATTTGAATGTATTACTCTCCTGGAAGCTGAATGTGAATTTGAATATTTATTTTGTTTTTCTCTTGTTACTAACTTGCTCTCATTTGACTCCATGCTTCCTTTTAAATTTCCTCTCAAGGTATGCACTTTTCCTGTTTACTTCCTTTTGAAAACACTGTCTGATCTTGTTTTGATAATTGAGTTACAGTTCTGTTATTGCAGGTCTTGCTTACTCCTCTCATTTGTTAGCACGCTAATTCTTTTTAAAATAATGTCGTGCAAAGTATCTGTTTATTGAGGTAATTTGGAAAATGACATGTTGGGATAAAGCATTAGTTTTTTGTTTTTAACTACACACTTGGACAGGTATGTCTTCATCAGAAAAGGTGGTGCCAGTATTAAAAGCTGTGATTGATTTTTCTAGAATTATTATCAGAGTAATGGACAAACATTTCTGTGATTCACAATATGAACCATAGAAGCATTTCTCTTATTAGCAGCCCGGTGTCTATGTACTAACCCTTTTTCTCCCACTTTCCTCTACACCAGCCCAGCCCCTCCAGTGGGTATAAGGAGTCTTCATATCCGCAGATGGACTGGGGGGAACTGGGGTGCTTTGGACAAGGAGGCTGCCAGGCCATGCTCGTCCGGGTTCTTGTTCTTCAGCTCACTCTGTCTGTCTGTCTGTCAGCTTTGTGATTCATTTGGCTTTTGTTTTGCCCCATCCTGTGCTACCACCGATTACAGCTATGTGCCCAGACTGCTTTGTAGTAGCAGCTGTTTAATCTTCCTTCTCGTGCTCATTGGGAGACTCTGGGAGAAGCAACTCTGTAGCGACATCCAGTTTTCTTTCAAGCGACCACAACTCTTTTGAGAACAGCTCTGGTTCTCGTCTGGCAAGGCATGTAGGACCCTCGGGAAGTGCCGCCTTCATCAGGGGATGCAGCTGTGCCCACCTTCCCCTGCCTCTCAGCTGTTCTCCATCTCTTGTCCTGTATCTGTCTGACTTGGTTCACACAGGCTGCAAGATCTCCTGGGCAAGATGTTTTTACCTTTCTCTGTGTGTAATATGCTGTATGAGCGTGCAGCTCGACACAGACTTTTTATTGGTACAGCAGAGTGAGCTTGAGATTTCCCTGGTTCGGAACATGCTGCTTCTGCAGATCTTCATCCCAGTGCCCCATCTGTCCTGCTAGCAGAAGGGGCAGCTACCAATGTAAGTAAGAAATTTCCTGTAGGAAACTGTAGGGAGAAAGAGCATACACTGTTTTATTCCCAATAGTTCCACTGAATTTATCTAATCACCCTGGCAAATCTTTTCTTCATCTTCCTGTTTCCAAGACCTACTGGAAAGCAGGAGGGCCACGGGAACCTGCAAACCCCAGATAAAGCCAGACTTGCTGTATCTTAGTGGATGTTTCATCTGCGGTACCTGCTAGCTGGGCTTCTGCTCAGTCTGGCTCTGAAACTGTCCCATCATGCTGCAAGGAGAAGGAATTCAACTCCAGGTCTTCTTTGAAGATGGAAAGTATGTAGTGAAGGAAAGAACGAAAGAAAGATGTATTTCACTTGATGTAGCCATCTAAAAGCAATAGGCTGTGTTTTAGTTAGGCGTCTGTTCCCTCCAAAGTCGTGAGACAGATGGGCACCTTCAGACTCATCCCACACTCCAGCAAGTGAGATAAATCTCTTTCTGAGGCTGTCTCCTCTCTTTCTCCCCGCTGGCTCCAAATGGAGCCTTATGTGACGAGTTCAGCAGGCACTGCTTTGTGGTCAGCTAAAATTATGTCAGCCCATGTAAGAGGCTGATTCGGTGTGTAGGGTGTTGAGTTTTACAAAGCAACTGAAGCCAAGACCCTAACACGTGAGGGAGCTGGCCAGAAGAGACTTCCACTGTCTGTAAAATCCCAAGATACTCAGTTGATACCTACAAAGAATGCAGAGAGAGGTAGAGAGGTTCCTTGACTTACTACATTATTCTGTATTGGTATTTCTGCAGCTGCTCAGTAGCCTTCTGTTAGTGAGCACAGCTGCAACACAGCCCAGGTTGAAACTTGGAAGCCTTTTGTCCTCTTGGGAGGCCGTCAAGAAAGGCAATCGAAGCCTCCTCCGCTTGTCGGTGATCCGGCAGATGCATGCCTGCCCTGAGGAAGGGCACGCAGGCCAGAGCCACGGCAATGTCTCTCAGAATTCACACCTCGAAAGTCATTGTGTCCTGATGGACAAAGAGGTGATGCTTCACTCCTCAAGCTTCCCGGGGCTTTGTGACCACCTGAACCACCCTGCACGTCGGTACGGACTTCATGCTGTAGTCCCTGGGGTGCTAATGGTGCTGGCACATGGTGCGTACTGTAATCCGTAGGAACCAGCCTGCATCTGACCGCTCAGTGGGAGCTGCTGCTTCAATTTCTTGGGCAGAGGAGAGCAGAGAGTAGCAGTGCTTCACCTCTTGGTTTGTTTCTCCACATTCCTATAACCTATTCCAGATTTTGCACTCTCTGTTTTTATTATGTTGGCGATTTTTTTTCCTTTGGTGTGTTCTTTAATGTTGGATGGCTATTTTTTTTGCTTTTTCTTAATTTAGTGGGATTTTTCTAATGGCTTAGGCAATCCTAGGCTCTGGCTGAGACAATGCAGTTTACCAGCTACCCCCACTCTGTGGGTGGGTTGGGGCACGTCAGGAGACTTTTGCTTTTTTCCTGTCTCCGTCTGTTGGTAGGACAACTTGTACCCACTGTCGGGAGATGGCACAGAGGGGCTTGAAGGAAACGAAGAAACAGGTAAGAGTTTTCTTGCTTTGTATTTCTTCCCTTCGCACGAACCGAGGACTACAGCACCCGGGTTCCATGGATTTAATGGATCTGAGATTGGTTCTTGCTCCGCTGGTATCAACAGAGTTAAGGGAAAACATGTGAAAGAGCTTTATCTCAGCTCCTGAAATGATTCCTGTGTTTGAAGAATGAGTGCTGTACATGGCGGTGAAATTCCCCACCCAGCTGAGCAGCGTGGCACTGGCATCCTTCAGCCCCCAAACAAATATTTTGAGCCTGATGTTCAGCTTTAAAGCATCAAGAGCTCGTACTGACAAGATCTAGACCTCCTGACCACTTGGCATTTTGTAATTAGATGCTTACAAATAGGCTTTTTTTTAGTCCCTATGGTATCCTTGTAAAAAACAAAAAACACAACAAAACCAGAACACAATTAAATTTTTTTCTGCTTCCTTCCCTGTTGCTTTGGTGGTTATAAACCAGGAATACACTTGACTTGGAACAGTGCAACATGCAAATCTTAATTAACATAAAACACAAAACAAACCAGCCTTTCTCCTCACTTCAATATGCAGATTCAGTCTGTAATTCCTGCTAGATTGTGATGAGAGAAGGATACTGGATCATTTACAGTTTTATTCCTTTGCATGTTTACTCAAATTCATTTTTGCAGTTTACTGCATCTTACATGTTGAGAGCCGATGCAGTAAGAGGTACATTCGTGTCCTCCTCCAAGCTGGACAGCCCCCGGAGAGACGCGATGCTGGCATATCGCAGCAGGCAAATCCAGCCTCAGGGAGAGGCTGGGCAAGCAGGGAAGGCGAAGTCTTCTGGCAAAAGACTTCTCCAGAAAATGGGCTGTGGAAGTCAGGAGAGCTTGTTCCTCTCCAAGCCTCTGGTGGGTTTGGCTCAGATGAATGATTTCTTAATTGATTGTCCTTGTTTTCACTGAAAGACTGGAGAGAGAGTTGAACTGGGGAAGACCAGGTGCATGCTGAGTTTGCCCTCCTGAGGAAGGCCATCAGGAACTGGCTCACAGTCCGCCTGTTCACAGATACGTGGAGGACCTGAACAAAAGGGTTGTGCATGTGAACTTCTCTTCAAAGAGAAAAAAAAAAAATCAAGGAGTGCCTTCAAAGCAATTTGATGATGTGTGTTTTTCCATAGATCTCTCTCAGGGCGAATTGTCGGAGGAGTCTGGTGGTTCTTCACTCTCATCATTATCTCTTCCTACACTGCTAATCTTGCTGCCTTCCTTACGGTGGAAAGGATGGTTTCTCCCATAGAGAGCGCAGAGGACCTGGCGAAACAGACTGAAATAGCCTATGGCACTTTGGATTCAGGCTCAACCAAAGAATTCTTTAGAGTAAGTCTGTTAAATCTTCATTAGAGCTTTTCTGAACTGTAAGTGCCTAATATACGGTGTTCAGTTGTTTGTTGTTATGCAGCTGTAATAGCTGTTCTGGGTGAAAGCTGCTTTGTGCAGTCAGGACAGGCCTGAGCGCAGATTTTAATATCAGAAGGCATTCTATCAAAAATGAGTGGTTTTGCTGAACCTGAAACATCTCCAAATGGAGAACCTGACCTCTGCTATCATGGGAAGGGGGTTTTTAGCACCAGTTTCAGAACCTCAGTCTGATGAGCAATAATGCAGTCATTAGCACAATATTTAGCAAAGAAAACTCTTGGAGGAGGGCTGCTCTTGACCTACTTGCTCTGTTTGCCCAGCTGGCAGCCGTTAATGCCATCCGACATCGGTGTTCACTTGCCAGGATGAGAGGGGGGATGGGAGACATGTGTTGCCCTGCGTCTCTGTGTGGTGCATTGACTGCTGCAATTGTTCCTACGTCGTCACTGCTCACCGGCATCTGGCTGTGGCTGTATCAGGCAGTCAGGGGTGAAGCTTTTGTACCCAGAACTCCGGTGTGTATTCACCTTGGCTAGAGAAGTGCTGGGTTTGCAGTCTTTGGGGGGAGCATTCACTTCTATTTAAGATCATCCTTTCTTTCTCCACTTGCCAAGCCGGAAGCTGAACTGCAGAGAGGTTGGTGAGGGTCATTCAAAACTCTAAATATGACCTCAGACCTCTTTTATGTATCTAAAAACGTGACTTGAAAAGCTCTGATTTCAGACCTTTCCAAGGGCAAACTGAAATGCTCAGCCCTTTCAGGGAGCCCTTGGTTCTCTCTCAGCGGTGCCAATCAGATGCCATTCAAACCAACAGTTTTTTCTATAGAAAATAGTCAGTACTGCAGGACAAATTAGTGCCTGTCACGCATACTGGCCAGGTGCAAGTGTGAGGGAGGAGGGAGATGAGAAAAACTTTGCTGCTGTAGGCTGATGAAATACTGAGGGCTCCTGGAATTTGCTTAAAATTTCAATAGACGACCACACAGACACATACATGTATGTATAAATCTGATGTAAAGCTGGGAGTGGACGCAAAGGTATTTTATGAAGCTTTTGTACTCTGCCTTACTTAGATGTAAACTCTACATGTAAGTATAGATACTCAGCAGTTCTTAATTAACTGTGGTGGCTGGTACATTACAACAGCTTCTGTTTGTGTTAAAATCCTGTAGGATAAACACTGACCTTGTAAGGTGACAGGAGTGTGTAAAAATTCGTATTCCATTTAATTATCAGCCTGATGCAGTATTATCTGCAGAGCAAAATGAGGTGAATGGACCTGTCAGAAGAGGTAGCACAACTTGACTAGAAATACTGGTGCTGTTTACAGTCACTATACTGTTCTTACGGGGGAAAAAAGTCTTCTTTCAAATATCTTGCTACTGTTAATACAGAAGGAGGTGTTGTGGGGGGGTGTTTCTTCATTTCCTTAATAGTTTGACATAACAAGGAAATGCCTTCTCACCGAGAGATCAAAGGAATGAGCGTTTCATGTGAAAGGCTACAAAGTCTGGTAGATGTCTGAATACTTTGTTGTGCTGTTAATAGTCTTGAAATGAGCTGCGACTCTCTCCTGGTGCTGGAGACGCGGGGCTGTAACGAGGATGATCTGCCAGGAGCTGCCAGCGCGGTCGGGAGGGGAGAGGACTCGGTGGGGGGAGGGAGGGGAGCCGAGCCCTGGTGATGATGGAGCAGGGTGATGCCGGCTCTGGGTGATCCAGATGGGGCGAGTGGGAAGGAGAATGGGCCCGCAGTGGTGCTTCTCTCTCCTCAGCATTCTCAAGGCACACAAAATAATTTCAGTTGTATTAACTTTTGCAGAGTAATTAATTTGAATAGAGTGATGCAGCCATGAAGCTGTTGTAATTAAAGTCTTCTTCAGTTGATTTGAGAAGGGCAAAAGCTTTGCCTTAGATTAAATGCATACGTTCACATAAATACTTCGTTGTACAAGTCTTTATTAGCTACTTAATAAGATGGTAATGATGGCTGAAACTTGAAATGGCTCTTAGAGGACACTTGGTTTCTGAGCGCCTGCTGCGCAGACTATGCCTGCTCTGTGGTTTGGGCTACTTTTCTCCCTGTAAGTGCTTTTCTCCCTCCTAGAGCATCAGTGGGAGTGATAGTGGTCTGAGTCAGAAAAAGCTGTGAGTGCTCCTGGGTGCAGTGATGCTTATTCCCTCTGTGAGGGGAATATCCTCCTCCACCCGTTCCCCACCAGCATTTAACCAATTCAGGCAACAGTTGGCTGAGTGGGTCAGGATCATCTCCCCAGTGAGAAAGGAAGCTGCTAACAGAGGGATGGCTGCGTGAGCAAGTTAGTGCAGTCCTTACTTACACGGGTTGCCCAGGCGCATGTACACATACTCGGGCTGTGGCGGGTGAGAGCTGGCAAAACCTTCCCTAGGGATGGGAGAAGTCGCCTGACTGATAGCAGGAGGTCAGCACATGTGTAGAGGCACCAAGAGCAGTAACTTGGCTTTGTAGCTGGGCCATGACTTCACACAGGAGGCACAGAACAGTCTCTCCAAGATTCCAGAAAGAAGCTTCTATGGGTATAGCTCCTCCTAGAGTAGTAAAGCAAAAATGTTTGTCAAACAAAGATATTAGTACGATATTGATCTTAATGGCTGCTGTTGGCCAGTGGAAGGTGCCAGACTGACAACAGCAAGGAAGAATTGCCTCCTAATGCATCATAGAGGGAGGACACATAAACAAGCTTCAGACACCCACCATCTTGTCTGCGTGTGCTAGAAGGAGCTCCTTTAGAGCCTGCAGTCCATGGCTCCTTTCTGCCGACCCCATTTCCAACTAGGAACACTTCTGAAGGTTCCTTTTACAGTGTGGATACCTATCTGGTAGGAACTGGAACGAAACCAGCACCTCATTTCAGATGAACAGATGGTAATGACTTTCAGCCACTTCAGACCTGGGCAGACTCCAGCTGGTGACCTATGTCGTAGCGTTGGCTGTTTCCCTGAACATCACAGTGTCTCCCAGATAGACGGTATCCCAGCTATGGAGATTAAAGCTGGGTACACTGTTGCTGTTTCAAGTCTGCACGAGGACCGCTGTCGACGTGACATTGCTCTCACAGTTACAACAAGAGAGCCTGTTTTTTATAACAGCTTCACAGCAGGCATTACTCACACTCCTCATGTGTTGGTGACTCTGCATCCGGCATTTGTCCCCCCAGTATCTCTGAGAACCAGATGAGAATTCCTGTATTTTCGTGGTTGTTGCTTGTTTCCTCCTCAGAAACATTTTACATTTTGCTCTAATTAGCTTATAAAGGCATTTAAATGGCAATCAATAGATTACATCAATTCCCTTTTGGCTTTCAAAGGGCATTCATCCATATTAAAAAGGAGAAGAAAGAACCTCTCTTTAGATATTTATTAACATACAGTCTCAGATTAAGGACTCCAAAATACCCCTTTCTCTTTCTTGAAGACTGGCAAAGGCCTGTGGTAGAAAGCAATTTCAAATCACAAAGCTACTACTTTTAAGGGTGTATCTGTTAGAATTAACATCTTCTAATACATTCAATTAAAGCTGCAGCATATCTGAGCAGCTCATCAAATCAATATAACACTATTTAATCCAAATCCAGCACTGAGCCTAAGTGTAATACCACAGTCTAATAGGTTTCAGACCTCCAATATGCATGTATTCAAAAGGCATGACCTTTACAAGCAATTAGTAATTCTTATGTAAACTTGGCTGTATTTAAACTTCAGTGGAAGCAGAGCGTGTTTCTAGACATTTAGAAACATAAATTGCTCTTGAATTTCTGGTCATTTCTTTTAAATGATAGCAGAAATCTGTGTTAAGAGGCTTCTGTCAAATAACTTGCAAAGTATGTGTTTGATCATGGAGAGACACAGCTGACCCGCTAGTACACTTCACAGAAAACCTGAAATTTCAGGAGGTGTCCTCTAAACTGATCTGATCTGACAAGACTTTAGAGGTTCAAATACTGAGGCAGGTAACATTTAGCAAGGTCTTGCGATGGGTCCTTCTGCCTTCTGCGGGAAATTGAAGGCAGCTCGTATCATACCATTACTGATGTAGTTAATCGCTGTTAACTAAAACTAAGAGGACAAAGGAGGCCTCAAATGACTGTTATTTTACTGTAGAACTTTCTGGTTTTCTCAGCAGTGGTTTCAAGGATGTCCCTGACAAAATGACTCTGCTACCCAATGGCTTTCCCACCGCTCAGATGAAATGACTTGCTGCCCTGAAGTCAGTTCCTGTTTCTTTTCTTCTGGAAATGGCAGGAATTGCCAAGTCTGTTGGGAGTTTCAGTAGATCCTTTGGACCTGATGGTTCCTGTTCTTACCATTGGTTGCTCCTACCTGGCACTGGTGTTCATGAGTATTGGGTAGAGAGTGTGACGCTGACATTGCTTCTGCTGTGATAAAGACTTTAGGCTCAAGCGCCTGGAGGAGTCAGACAGGCTGACAGCCTTCAAGCACAGCTTAGATACCTGAGATACTATTTTTAGGATTTTTTTGCAACACAATGCAAAATTCACAGCTGAGGCTAAAGTCTCCATTACTTCAGGACGCACGGGAGTAACAGCTGACTTGAGGACACCGAGGAGCCTGCACATGCTTTCCTTGTGCCTCCTGTGTGAAGGCTTCACCTCTTATTGCACTTGGATAGCCTGCCCAGACAGTTCAGTAATATTTTGCTCTTAATTAACGTTTTACGAGAAGGTGATACTGGTTTTTTACACCTTTGTGGGCGTGTTCAGCGCTTGAAATTTGTCTTCATCAGTTTTCTCAGAAAATGGTTCTTTACAAACCATTCAGATGGGAGGCCTTTCTGGGCTTCATATGTGCATAAAATACTATATAAAACTACAATTTTTAGGACACAGGAAGTCATGTTAAGGATGGCCCCTAAGATGGTCCGCTTTTTCTCTCTTCTTGGTTTCATCACGTCCAAATAGTTCAGCAACAGCAGATATAAAAGCATGAGATGCCCTGGCAATAGGTTTTGTATTTGTGTCTGCAGCTCTGGTTGCCCATGCTGAGGAAAAAGGTACTTTGAGATGGAAACACATACCAGAAAAAGTATATAAATATGGTAAGGGGACTGGTGAGGTATCTCTTGAAAAGGACTTTTAGGTACAACTTGTTTAGCTGGTAAAACTAAAGCTGATGTAGAAAATAATTTGTTCAAAAGAAAAAAAAACAGACAGGTTAGCACCAAAGCAGAAAATAAACATTTATCTGAAAAAACAGTGAAAGAAGAAATTAACTAATTGTCCCCTTGGAAATTAAAATTTAAACTTTACTTTAAAATTTCCTTGGAAATTAAAAAAAAGTTCCTTAAACCCATCAAGAGGATTTTGAAATACCTTCCACTAAAAGCACGTGGGGTGCCTGAAGCCTCCACTCCTGGTCAGGCAGAGCTTTGCGACGGGCTGTACAAGGTGGGCTGCGGTGGCACCGGTGAGACCGACGGGTCTCTGCGGCTCCGAAAAGTGAGCGGCCGACGGACCCCAGCCCAGCGGGCAGAGGGGCCTCCCAGTCGTGGTCCCTCCGGGGCCCCGTGGTGAGGGTGGGCTGGGGCATCCGGGGCGGCGGGCAGCCAGGCAGGAGCACAGCACTGTCTCTGACCCGGCAGGGAGAGAGGGAGAAATAATGACCGGAGGGCGTTCTGGAGCACTAGCATATTACACCCAGTTATGAGATAAAGAGCTCATTGCTTTCCTCTGATGATAAGGTTGTGTGAAGACAAGACACAAACTTGTCTGCTGGCAAACTCTGCCAGCAAGCGGTTTAGGTAAGGAAAAGCCTTGAATTATGAACCAATAGCTGCCGTGCAATTTTTATGTGTTCTGTGCAATCAAACGATATTGAGATCATCATTAGAGCCTATTAAAAACACCCTCGTGCACTCTGTGTGCACAGCGCTAAGGGTTTCATCTGTAGTTAAAAGCTTTGATTTTTAATTTCAAAATTTATTTTTGCTAGTGAAGATGAAGGGCTTGTTTCTAGCACAGCATTGATACAAATGCTTTGCTTTTGCCTTCGGATAAAACTATGATTAGCAGTTTTAAGCTTTCTGTGTTCTTGGCATCAAGCAAAACAACATAGTCATCATAACAAATGCCTGACAAAAATATTGAAGTGTGACTGCATTTATAGACTTTAAAGAACAGAGCATCACAGAGAAGTGATAGCTTCAAATATGAGCTGTATAGATCTTTGGTAGGCAAAGTGGCAGCGATTTATCAGAAGTAGTACCGTGGTTTAACTGTTTTTCAACACGGGAAGCGTGAAAAACTTATTCACCCGTATATTCTCTCTCCCTTCCCTGTGTGATATAGGTGGAGGAGTGCACAAATATTGAAAGGTGAATGTGCGTGTGCAGAGAGATCGCAGCCCCTCCACTGCCTGGATGATAGATGATCTGCTTGTGGGGTTTTTTTCTCTTGATCAACAGATCAACCTCCTTTCTGCCACATGGCTAACAGGCAGTTTTAAAGACAACAGGAAATCAAATGTGACATAATTACAGAAGAAATGGTTTCCCATGAAGTGATCTAATGTCTTTAAGTCTATAGATTGGAGAGGAAAATGTATCCTTACAAGAACTAAAATTAACAGCTCATCCATCATCCACTCCTTGGAAAGGAAACGTTTGGATGGGACCGGGATTAAGGTGGCTGAACCGTTTTACGAATTCCAGCAGACAAGCTGGGATTCAACGAAGCTTTCAGTCAACACTTAATAATAAATATTCGAATAAATCTCTCCTTTATCTTCAGTAACAGACGACATTTGTCTGTCAGCTCTGCTTGTGCTTGTGATTTAGGCTTTGCAGCTCTCCTGTGTCTCAGCACTGCTCAGCAGTCAGTCTCGGTGAGAGCAGGGTTCTCCAGAGGCTCTGGTGATAAGGTTTTCACCCACGGCTTTTCTTGGGTCAGGCCATGCGCGCAGATGCAGCCCGTGGTGAAGCCCGGCACGGCAGCTAGCAGTGGGTTAACGCCGTGGCTGTGTCTGCACCGCAGAGGCGAGCAGCGAGCGCCTCTGGGAAAAATCACTTGCTGGTTGAATGCTCTACTTTTGGAGAACAGCTCTATGATAACGATGACATTGCTCAAGACAGCGAGGACCCTGGTTTTGCAAGTCTTTCCAACTTTGCGTGATGCTGCTGTGTCAAATGAATACATGCTTGTTAGGGATTCGTTTAAAATACATGGGTGCTGATAAATTACTCACAGCGCTGCTGCTGTTACTTTTGCATAATTAGAAAATACATGAAGGTTTAGAAACTAAATTTTTTTTAGAATCTAAATTTTCTAATTAGAAATTCTAATGATGTGAATATGAAACATTCCCTCTTGCGGTCCGCTGGGATTTCTCCATCGTTGCTTGTGTATTGGCCTATCCTGTCTGGAGCTGAAAACTCATTAGACCTGACAGTGTTCAGAGCGTGTGCTGGAAACGCCGCTCTCTGTTAATTTATTACGGGCCAAATCCAGAGCAGGGCTGGTGTGCTGCTCAGTTGCCCAGATGAGACTACTCTGAGAAGTGTGTCACTGCTGGAAGGATGCTCCTTAGCCTAAGGCTGACGTAATCCCTCCCTGCGGCCGGCTCGGGTGCATGCTGCCTCTGCTCCCCAGGCAGACAGACAGACGGACGTAGCCGTGCAAGCGTGTCTGTCTGTCTGATCCCCAGCGGTGCCACCCAGCCCCTGCTGTCTGCTCGCAGGGCGATTCCTCAGGCTGGCCGTGAATCACGAGAGGATTTACAAGGACAGCTTGCCTCTTGATAAAGACTTTCGTTTTAATTTCCCGATCAGTATTGCAATGGGGAGGAATGGATGGCAGCGATAAAGTGAGGAGATGAATAATAGGTGTAGTCTGAAGTTCAATATTGTGCCAGGAAAGGACGTCTTAAAATCTTGATTTACATTCTGCTGCTCAGACAGTTACTGACATGTCAGCAACGTTTTGTTACAGCTGGAGTGACTGTGCTTGGCTGTTTGTGTGAGCAGAGCTCGCTCCAGAAAAGATGTCTGTTAAAGCAGCTACAGCACGTCACCTGCCTGCTGCCAAAGCTCACATTTTCAAAATGACCATGATCCACAGAAAAACTCTCACAGTATTGTATTATTTTTATAAGATCAAGTTTCTTTTGTAATCGGGCCGCTACGTGTGTCAAGTGTGGAAAGACTGTAGTGTTGCTGAAGCCTGGAGGGTTTTTTTGCAGGCTGCAGCTGCTTCCCCTGACCCTCCTTGCCCAGCGCCTCGTTCTCCAGCAGCTCCCGGCTGGAATCCCGGCCCTGCGCTGCTCAGGGCAGGAATACTGCCGGGCTCTCTGAATGACAGTAACTGTCCTCACAGCCCCAGTGCAGGGCTGCTCTGAAGCTTGACTGTGGGATCCTAGAGGAAAGCGGGCAGCCCCAGGCTTTGCGGGCCTGATCCTGTGGCTCTCTGGGCTTCATTTGCCCCAGTTGGGAAAGGAGAATGCCATTTCTAAAGCAGAAGTTATAACGTCATTAATTTGAACAACAAACCAACACGACAATGTCTCCCATCACAAAGCTCACCTTGAAATAATACTATTCACCATTTCACTCTTTCTTTCGCATTTATGCATACGTTATCAAAGATTTGTGTATTCCTACAAATATATAGACCGGTTCACCTAGGTGTGCTTGAACCTTGCTGATCTGTGGCATCCCACAAATTCCTAAACTGTGGGTAGAGTTCGGTAGATCGGGGGGTTGGCCTTGCGAGCAGAGAAATGCCCTGTGCATGCCTGTGGCATCTGACCTACTTCCTTCTGCTGAGAATGTAATAAAAACAAGAGGTTCATGTAATGATGAAATTGATTTTGCTGTCCACATAGGTAAGTAAATTGCTGGCATCACAAGTTATCTGTGGCTAAAAGCTGTGACATTGATCTGTTGGGTTTGCCCTATGACCTTTAGTAAATGACATCTCCGCTTTCGTGTCCACGCTTGGGAAAGGGGACTAATGGTGCCCTCTGGCCTTCGTGAGGCTGATTTTTTCCTTTTCAGTAAAGAGCTTGGAGATCTCAGGCAGAGGGACCTTACTAGTGACATTTATCATGTTCTTACTATTAGTGTAGCATCGTTAGGCCAGCTTCCATATGCTGCAGAGCTGGCATTGGGCTGTGGCTCCGACCGCTGTCCCTTGCTCCTGCCCGAGGCAGCTGTGGCGGGGGGAACTCGATGTCAGGCTTGTGGGGAAGTGGAAACGCATCAAATCAAAGCCTTGTCCAAAAGACCGAGGCAGTGGTAGCCACTCTGTTGCAGTTCTCCATGTTGAAAGTCCAAGAAAGCAGCTGCCCGTAACTGATAGATCTCAAAGTGGTCCCCAAGCCCGGCGACAGCGGTGGCACCAAGGCAGTCTGCTGGCATTTTTTCACTTCTGTTTAGGAATTTGCTTTTTAATGGTTCGTAAGCTACTGGATTCATTAGCTGCTGTAGAAGAGCTAATTGCACACGTGGAAGAAAAGCAATGAGTGATGATAATGAAGCTGAGGTTCACACTTAACTACCGAAGTTCATATCAGTGAGGCGTGCATCTATATAAAGGCAGCATGTATTATTCAGATTAAATACTTACACTGTTTTTAGTACGGACCTTTGTGTTTTGTATCAGCAACATCTGTCTGGCTCAGGGCTATAAATTATCCTTGTTAAAGAGCTATAAAGTGGTCATAGGTGTAGCAGAGGAGTGTGTTAATTCTGCTGCCTTAGGTCCTTTATTGATGGCTCTGCCTGCCTCTGTGTGCGTACTGTGGTCGGGATGCTCCATCCACTTTGCACTTGTCTGACTCCCGTTTGCTCCACCTCCCTGTTGGCTTCACTGCATTTCAGTGTGTGCTGGCCTACTCCAAAGTATATTCAAGTTTACGTAGCCTGGACCCAGCTCTGAGACCAGGCAGCTGTAACTGGCTTCCTTCTGGGTCTTCTGCCTCTCCAGTATGCCCCTTCCATTTCTTACGCAGATATTGCCCAGCATGAAACATTCTCCTGTTCTTCCTTACAGCCCAGCTCCTGCATTACTGGGGGACCTTTTCTCGTTCTCTCCTCCCTGTTTTTTTTTTAAGCTTGTTTCTCACTCTGTTTTGAAGACAGAGGTAAAAAATTTAGCATCAGTGTAATCTAAAATTTTAAACACGCAGAGTGAAAAAGGGAAAATATATAAATGAGTTTTATAAGTAAAAATTATTTGGGTGAGTTTGGCTCATGACTGGATGATCAATAATAATCACCTAGAAGAGAACATTTTGAGCGTAACTGGTTGGAAATAACTCCCTGGTGCCTGTCATAAGAAACAAAGGACCATTTTGATCGTTTTAATGAAATATCCCAACAGAGCGCGTGAGGCGGGCGTTTTAAAGAAGACCTGCAGGTTGCGGAGAAGGTGGCAGAGAGGGCAAAATGTTCTAAAATAGGCAGAGGGCATCCCTGTAACAGACGTTAACTATTGAGGAGAAATGCCATTTCTTGCAAATATAAAAGCTTCAGCGCTGCTCAGCAGTGGAGGAGGTGAGGCGGTGTCACTTTTAGCAGAAGCAGGAGACAGTTGTCTGCAGAGGGGAAAGGTAATTCAGTCAGCGGGAGAAGGCTTCATCACAAAGATATTTTAGAGCTAAATTTAACCAATGTCAGGGAGTCGTCCAAGATGTGCTGGGTTTTGCAGTGTATCTCTAGGCGGTTTGGCGTGTGCAAAAGTGAAACCAAGGTATCTGGTCCCGCTCAGCTGGAGCCAGGTTTGCGTGTGCCGGGTTTTTGCTGTTGCTGAATGGATTGAAGAAGTAACCGCCGCTGAGAGGCAAACCTGCCTGATCCCGCTGCCCGTGACACGCGCCCAGCCCGTTGGATGCTAGGGCACGCTGCGGGTGGGTTTGATGTTTCATTTCAGTACTGGGGCCAACCTCACATCAAAACTAGGAGAATCAGAATGAAGGATGGTGTTAAAACTGTGGACTGATTGAAATGACACCTTCTTTTAAAATCAACGCGTTGCTACCCAGAAGCAATGTGTGTTTAGGTACCAGTTAGTAACGGGCCAAGTGAAGTGACTCCGCAGCGTGAGAGCTGCTGGCTCTGCCGGCACAGGGGAGCTGCCCACACCCTTGAAGCTTAGGCTGAGGTTGGCTCTTGCTTCAGCACAGACATCTCCAAATAAAGAAAAAAGCCAGCGCTATTGACAAAGCAAAGGCCGGCTCTATTTATATCTGCAGCAAGGCTGGGATAATGAAAAGATGCTTTAATGTGTCCCAGGGCCTAGATGAAACACTGAAAATGTTGCTTTTAAGAAAAAAATGATAATAATATCCCCTTGAAATCCCGGGGAAATGTGTGTGACGGACTTCTTGAGAGCAATATCAAAGAAATGAAATAGGAGTTGCAGAGCATAGGGAGTTACTGCAGTTATGGGCTCTGAATTGGTTTAAATCTTTGCTTTTAAGCTTTTCTTCTAAACATCTCTTTAAAAGTAACACTTTAATGAGAGGGAAAATGTTTTACTGCCGCTGAACTCTAGCAGCAGTGCAGATCTGTCAGACCTTACCTTATTTTGGAGTGTAAATCCTTTCCCTGGGGTTGTTCCTGCTGTCTGGTCCCTCGCGCAGGTGTCAGACTCCCGGGGGGGGACACGCAGGTGCTAGCGAGGACCGAGAGGGCAGCGTGAATCTCTGCAGAGGACAACAGATGGGTGAAAATGTTCTTTCAGCACAGGATTTGCAGCTTTACAGTTAAAAAGGAAAGAGATTTTCCTTGTCTGAAAGTCTTTTAGGGGTTTCTGGTGGGTTTTTTTGGAGGCAATTGGGAAATTGGAAAAAAAAAATATTTACTCAGAATGCCATCTTTCATTTCATCTCCTTGCATCTTTGACCAGCTTTAGTCAACTGGTTGGTTCATGTCTCTGAGCAGGTGTGACATGCGGCTCTTGGGGCAGAAACCGTCCTGGAGCACTCCAGGGCAGGTTTCGCAGCTCCTCTGGTGGCACCGTCCCTTTCTCTAAGAAGCCTCATCATAAATCATTATTTTGGACTCGTTACTAATTTAGGGGAACAGCTGCAAAGAGCGGGGCTAACAGAGCAGGACACAGCAGCTGGAGCCCGTCACCTCCCAGGTCCCCGCTCCTGGGACATCCATGGGTCCTCACCCAGAGTCCCCCAGCCAGGCTCTGGCCGCTCCGAAGCCAAAACGTGCCCGATGCGTTTTATTTTAACCTTTCTCAGTCAGTACCTGCTGCGTTCATTTCTAGCTTGCATTTTTGTCTACTGCTACTAGATCAGACTGCTAGACTCATTTAGCTAATTTGATAATAATAAGATGTTATGAAAATCCCACTTGGCAGAAGAAGAGGTGGGCAATGATCATACAGAAACTGATTTTTATTTTCATCTGAAAGAGTTAAATGAACGGTGCAAGCTATAAAGCTTAGGCTATTTGTTAAAGTTGAAGAGAGATCTGGTTTTGAGTTGTGGAATTTGGTTTTTTGAAGCATGAGTGAAGATATTCACCCTTTGCCCTTGGAGCAGGGAACGTGCCTTGTTTGGACCATTTGCAGCCCGGGGCATGCTGTTGGCACTCACCAGATAACTTATTGTTAACAATGCACAGATGTGTTGGCAATTGCTTTTAGGTAGTCAGGCCAGCTGGAAGAGTGTGAAAGAACTTCTTAAAGACTGATATTGTGATGTGAGTTAGAAGATGAAAAGGGAAAGAAGTTCTGGTTTATCTGTGTAATTAAATGCACGCTGCAGAGGAAAACAAGCAAAAGCATACGCAGCACATGCACAAGTTTTGAAGGCTAACCACTTTAGCTTGCTGAGAGATGGGAAGAGTAAAGATGTATTTTTACCTTCCTTTTGTCCCTTGGATGCCTATTTGCAAATATAAATGGGCAGGTACCTTAAAAGAAGATGAAGGCTGTAAGGACAAGCACCTTGAAAGCAGGGCATGCCAGAGTTGCCCGTGCTCACACAGCCTTCACGTTGGCCGGCCGGGCTGTTTCGGTTACCTTTCTGGCACGAGGGTGGTGGCAGTGCCTGAGCCAGTGACAGCCACCACCTCCCAGCAGCTCTGGGGTCCCCATGGCCCCTCCAGCAGGTGCCTGGGAACAGGGCTGTGCGCTGGGCAGCTTCTGGCAGGGAAGGCGGTGTGAAAATGCCCACGTGTGTCAAGGGAGTGGTTGGAGAAGCAGGAGACCCGGGTCAGTGTGCTCAGAGAGGGCACCTAAGATGATAAAGCAGCTGGCAGCCCCAGTGGGACGTCTCTCCTCGGGCAGGACCTGTGGTCCCGCTCTTGGCCAGGGCTCGGAGCTGCCCCTGTGCAAACCCAACCGGCCGAGGCTGGCAGAGGCAGCGCGGCAGTGCCGTGCGGTGACAGTGACGCTGCCGGCGCAGGGCAGCAAGCACACAGCTCCCCGGTGGAAGCTGGGCTGCCACGCTTCCCCCCGTGGCTTCAGAGCCACCGTCCTCATCTCAGGTTACTCGGTGTTAGCTGTTGAAGGGGGAAGCCAGGCAAATCCCCTGATGCCTTTTTTTACCTGGGCAAGGACTATCTTGGGCCCCATTTATATCCCCCTCCCTCCCAGCGCTTCTTCGCTGCTGGTGCCGGGCAAATGAAGCCGTACAGCCCATCTTCAGCCAAGAAGTGCCCTCAGCTGAAATCCTTCTTGCTTGTTTTTCGCACTGCACCACCCAGCCAGCTCCTAATGAAGCTGCCCTGTATTGTTGTCTCTCTGATTTCCTGTTGTTGGTGGGGCTGATTTTAATTGGTTTGCATTTTCAGTTGTTTTTCAGCTCATCAGGAAGAATAATTAAAATAAAATCTTGCCCTCCGTGCTCCTGTCCATCCGTAGTAGCAATGCTAGCTGAGCATGTTAATCTGAGGAACGATGAAGGCAGGGCTTACTCCCTGTGAAATGTTTGGAGTCGGGTTGTTAAGTATTACATCATTCAAAACACATGAAATTGTCCTGAATGAGGAGGAAACATGTCTCGATCATCAAGCTGATGAACATTAACAGTCTTCTGCCACAAGTTTGTTAAATTTGAACTAGATTTAGCTGCTGCCTGCCTCATGCCCATTCTGCAAGGAAAGCTGTGGACAGGAAACTTGGCGAGGAGTAGGAGGGATAAATTCGAGATACCCACAGCTTGCACCGAAAGCCTTCTACAAATCATTTGGATTTCTAGACTTTAGAGAAATACAGTTGGCTTACTGCCTTCTGTCGACCAAGCAGGAAAGTTTAACCGGTAGTCCAGGATACGAATGCTTAAGACTCTGGGGGTGGCTTGAAGATCTGAGGGTGGTTTAGATGTTACCGGTGGGGAAGAGGGAGAAGGGGAAGTGACACATTTCTCAACATTTCCAGGTTTACGAAACCTGTACACTGAGCTAGAGGCTGTTAGGATTGGCTCCGTCTCAAAAGGAGGAAAACGGGAAAAAATATATATATACATGCCACGCAAGCAGTTAACCAGCAATTTTTTCAACTTATTGCTATACTTTTTTTTGCTATCTTGTAAGAAAACATGAAACTGAATTTTGAAAGTTTGACTATTGATTAGTAAAGGATTTCGTAATTACTATTTATAACCCTCATATGAGCAGCATGATTAGAAGCCACTAGAACTGTCCTGGTCTCCTGTATCGTAGACCTGCCATGGCCGCTGTGAAAAGCAGACTCCTGCCTTGCTGGGGACTTGTAATAAGCAAATGTGGGTGTTTCCCAGCTGCGAGTTAGCACAAAAACCAATGTTGAGGATTCATGTGAAGAGGAGAGGCTTCTTTTGCATCTGTTGGCCGTGATGGATGAGCTCGGATTTCACATCCTCCCTCTGGTTCAGTAGCAGAGCAGCGTGCAGGCAGGTAGACCCACCGCAGAGCAGGCTCCGAGGCGCTGGGACGGGCAGACGCCATTTCTCATTCCGACTGCCGGGCTGCCAATTACATGGCAATTAGTAGGACAGATGTCTGAGATAAGTGTTCCCCTCCCCAACTGTGTTATGGTTTGGTCATTGTTCAGGGGGCAATGTATCTCTCTCCGAGCTCCTTTGACTTTTTTATTTGTTAGCCTTAATCAGTTAAAGGGTGTTAATTATACATCTAAGCCAACTAAGCCCAAGGAGCTCAGTCTTGTGGCCTTCCCAACACGGCTCTTCCTTTTCCTCTGTTTGTCTTTCCCAGAGGTCAAAAATAGCTGTCTACGAGAAAATGTGGTCGTACATGAAGTCAGCCGAGCCCTCGGTGTTCACCAAAACGACGGCGGACGGGGTGGCGAGGGTGCGGAAGTCGAAGGGGAAGTTTGCCTTCCTGCTGGAGTCGACGATGAACGAGTACATCGAGCAGCGCAAGCCCTGCGACACCATGAAAGTCGGCGGCAACCTGGATTCCAAGGGCTATGGTGTAGCAACCCCCAAAGGCTCAGCATTAAGGTGGGTGGAATAATATAACAATATCCATGTTGTTATAGTATTCCACCTACCCTGATGTATTGTGTTGTCATTTTCTTTCTTGTGGATTTTGAGGTAACTTTAAAGTTTAAAATCTTCAGTATTCCATGGAGTTAAATAAGACGGTAAATTATGGTTTCGTTTATTTAATGCATCCATTTTTTTAGTGTTCTCTTCGTGTTGTCCTTTCTGATTGTTTGTTGCTGTTTTAATTTTACAGTTCAATGGCTTTTTCAATTTAAATGGTAAAAGCCGAGTTAACCTGCCATATGTGACGAATGTTAACTGCATGATGTGGTGTTCTTGTTACTTTTTTTCTCAAAGACGATTTCCCCATCCCGCACACTTCAGTTTTGAGCAAATGTTATCCTCCATGCCACCTTCCAATATTTAACCCTGTATTTGCTGTACAGACATTTTGATAGCTCCACGTTCTGTGAAATTTTAGCCAATTTGTCCTCTTGTGCTCCTTTTTTTATACGTTACGATTTCCTAAGCATTTGTGCATTTTTTCTTACAAGTTATGTTTTATCGTTTCAAGAAATGCTGTTAACCTGGCAGTATTAAAACTGAATGAGCAAGGCCTCTTGGACAAATTGAAAAACAAATGGTGGTACGACAAAGGAGAGTGCGGCAGCGGGGGAGGTGACTCCAAGGTCAGCCTCAATGTCACCACAATCGGGTACCTTAGCAAAGAGTAATCGGCAAGGCTGTTATTTTACTTCTCAAGGAAAAAAAAAAAAAAACGCAGATTAAAACCATTTGAATAATTGTGGTGGGGGAAAAAAAGCCACTTCGCTTGCCCAGTAGCTCTTTCAAAGAAATTATCTCATTCAATATCATCAGCAGGCTTGGTCAAGCTTGGAATCCTTATCTAACTAACAGATAGAAAGTCCAGTATTGGTGGGACCTACGCAGAGCAAATCGGCGCTTGTAACTCTAAGAGAAACCGGTGATCGCATCTGGCCGCTGTGCTAACCCCCGGGGGCAGGGCTTCGGTCCTTCTCTGTCATGTAGCTGTGATGCAGAGTGGTTTTTGCAAGGCTTTTTTCGCCAGTTTCAGCTGTGCCGGCACAGACCTGGAGGTGAGAGGGCTCCCTTCTCCTTCACTCTTTTGGGGAGGGGCCAAGCAGACCAGTATCAGCACACGCTGCTTTGCTGAGCTGAACTGGTGCCATCGGAGCCCCTGGGAGGAAGCCTGGTCTCCAGAGAGGAGCTGCTTGGCTGGGTCTGTAGCTCAGGGAAGGAAAAGGTGGCTGCTCCTCTAATCACAGCGTAGGGTCAAGGGAGATGAGTGGAGCAACAACCATAGCAAAGACTTAAGCAGAGATGGTAATCACCTGGTAAAATAATAGCAATAATGGTAACGTGTAAGGAGCTAGAGCTTGCAATAGGCAAAGCTGAAGCAGGAGACAGGTGTATTGGTGCACTAAACTGGAAATTAATTTTAAGAGGTAGTTTTGCCTAGAATATTCATAGAATCATAGAATCATAGAAAGTTTTGGGTCGGAAGGGACCCCTAGAGGTCATCTAGTCCAACCCCCCCACAGCGAGCAGGGACACTGCTAACTAGATCAGGTTGCTCAGAGCCCTGTCCAACCTGGTCTTGAATGTTTCCAGGGATGGGGCCTCCACCATCTCTCTGGGCAACCCGTTCCAGTGTTTCCCCACCCTCATTGTAAAGAATTTCTTCCTTATATCCAGCCTAAACCTACCCTGTTTTGGTTTAAAACCATTACCCCTCGTCCTGTCACTGCTGTCTCTACTAAACAGATTGTCCCCATCTTTCCTGTTGGCTCCCTTTAAGTACTGAAAGGCTGCAATCAGGTCTCCCCGGGGCCTTCTCTTCTCCA
>Ga0065711_1005675_pt1 | contig 31562 bp, 19 predicted proteins | sample Hoacrofraction12_FD_59098 | JGI IMG/M metagenome (GOLD analysis project Ga0065711, IMG submission 59098) | Hoatzin crop microbial communities from Cojedes, Venezuela - Epithelial fraction 12 v2 (version 2) | ecosystem: Host-associated > Birds > Digestive system > Esophagus > Crop | place... | reverse complement strand
GAGGTCTTGCTGCACTTGTAAGAATGCTGCACAATAAAGGCATTTCTGGGAATCCCTGTGGGTTTGAAGACTGGTGACCAAATGCTGTGGTTACTGCAAAATTCAGACCAAAAAAACTTTAACATCAAAGGAGCTTTATAAAAACAAAATTAAATAGCTGCAATGTAAAAACCAAACAAACAAAAAGACCAAAACAAAACCCAAAAAAACCAAAACCAACCAACCAAAAACCCCCAACAACAACAAACAATCCCTACAGTATTTCACTAAATATCCCTCATGTTTTTCAGTTGCACACCTTTATATCGTTAGGATCAAATGAAGTTAAGGATTTATTTTTCTGCAAGCTTGTGCTATGTTTTCCTCAATGTATTCAACTACTTTGTTATTCTTCTCGCCATATTTTAGACCATTATTAATGTTGGATCTCTTCCTCAGTATTTGTTATCTGTAAAATGGGATAGGGCAATTTATTCTGATTGCAGCGTGCATTCAGCAGCACGAATCTTTTGTAGCTGTGTTGTTATTAGCATCAATACTCAGGAATTACACGTCTCTTGCGTTGCTCTTCCAGTGTTTGTTGTGGTGTGACGCTCTTTTGTTTTATTGAGCTTTGAATGACTACCAATAATGTAGCCTGTCGGGCAGATGTTTTCACTGGAAAAACGGTTAATGTGATGACAATAACATGTAAGCAAACAGTAAGGTTTTGGGGCTGCTTTTCTGAAGGGCTGGGCATTGAATCAGCCTGGTAGCAACAAGTAATTTTTAAGTTGCTTCTCCCTCCTTGATTGTTTCTTAGTGAAATCTAAGTAATGGTGAGGATGCTAATGGCACAAGTATTTGTGTAATCAGAAGAAAAAGAATATATTTAGAAAGGCTCTTTCTGTTATTCTTCCAAAATGTGTCTTACACAGTAATTTTTAGGTCAGTCAGACGAAGACAACAACAGTGTGCTCAGCTAGACTGCAGTGGATTACAAGGTGATGTGCTCTATCACATAATTATGATGCTAGAAAATTATTCCCCATTTTAGCATTGCCATTTAGGCCTGGGGAGAATGGTTTGATGTTGGTTATGTGTGCCTGATGTCAGCAGACACACACACACATGCGACACACACGCACTCTGGTACAAATCAGGATGCTTTTTCGTTTATGTTTCCTAGTGTTTCGTCAGTGCGTTTCAGAACTTTGGCCTCCTCTTTTTGCACATGCACACACACCCAAGTATAAAATTTTATTTTTCCTTCTAATCTGGAAAATGGAAAAAAATCTGCTGGCAGACCCAACACCTGTCACATCACCAGCTTTCGTGGTTGCTTTTATAGAACTTCATTACTGTGAGTGGTGAGCTTCCGCACTGAACAGAGGAGGAAATGTAAATCCAGGTTAGGACACTTAGAGTAGCAGCTAACGGGAGAGGGGTACTTAGCTCTCAGATACGGTGATGTTAAATTTGTTTGTTTTATTTACATGGGAACTGCTTTAATGCCATTTTATAGCTGCTAAAGCTGATATTCAGATTTCGTGTGTCTTGGCCTTTGCTAACCACGCTGCTGCACCAGTGAACTTCCAGACAGAGAAAGTAAGCGCGGTTGGGATTTATTTTCCCTTGCTCTCTTCTCCCTCTTCCAGTTCTCCCATATCCCCTGACAACAGAAATGGTTTCACTTCTCCAAGGAAAACCATAATGTAGCAAGAAGGAAGATCTGTAACAAGAGAGCGTATATGTCTGCATGCACGTGTTTGTGTGTAAATTCTCCAAGGAGAAAGCATTCACAGGTCTCACTCCTGAATTACTCTCATTATAATAACCCATTTGGTGTCAAAGTATGACAGATTATAAGCGCTTAAGGCTAGTCCCAGCTCAAGACAGATTTAAATAAAGTACTTCTGGTTATTGTGCAGGTCAGTGTGTTTAAATAACAACCCCCCAAATCATACTTTGACATTTAAAAGAGAGAGGAAATATTGTCATGCTGCAGACCTGGCACAGATAAGCACAGGGCAATTTGGTCAGTATACTGTGATTTGTGAGCGCAGCCTAACACAGTCATTTTCACTGTTTGTAATCAAGTAGCCACCTTAGCAGTGTGTCAGCATTAAAAAAAAAAATGTTCCTTTTAAAATGTTTACACAAATTACTCCCCTGAGGTGCTGCAGTGCATTCGCTGCAAAACTGATGTAGGTTAAAGACCCGGAGTAGGAATGGCAAACTTCCATGAGTTTGTGGGCCTTTCTTTTTTTTCCCACCAGCCGGTTGCTCAGACGTCCAGGTCACGGTAACAGGATAATTTTTTGGTCCGGTGCCTAGGGCAGGAGAACTGGGAGAAATCCCTACGTTACCTGGGTGCTGTGGGAAGTGTCAAGAGGCACAGTGCAGAGGTGCCCAAACAATAATCGGTGCAAGGCCACCGGGACGTGTGAGGTGTGACTCGGTGGCAGCTCTTCCCTGCGTGGGCTGCGTGCCGCATCCCGGCTCCCGTCCCTGTAGCGCTGCTCCCTCGGCATCGCCCGGCTGTGCCGCACCACTGGGCTGGGGCTCGCCCAGCTTGTGGCCAGGGTGGACGCCTCGGAGCCTGGACCTGCCTGATGGCAGAGCGCACGACCGGAGGAGCTGCAGGAGGGCACATCCCTGGCAGCACTCTGCTTTTGAGGCTCCCCTGGGAATCCCTCCCTTCCTTCGGGCAGATCTGACTGAGAGGCCCCGCATTCGTGCTGGAGGCACCTTCCCTGTGTTCACCCTGGGAGCAGCGGCTCTCTGAATGTTCCTCTCTGCTCCTCCTCCTGCATCTCTGTTTCATCTCCCTTCTGCGGAGCACCCGTCATCCTCCTGGGCCTAGAAACCTTCGACACCTAGTGAGGATGCTCCCAACCCTTGCTGCTCTTTCTCTATTTCCGTCTATTCTCCCCTCCATTTCCATCTTTTCTGCCCCGAACTCTGCTCACCTCCAACCCTTCTAGACCCTCCCCCTCTGAACCCTTCTGCTGTTCCCTATACGTTTCTGTGCTCGACTCGCCCCTGTGCTCAGGCTGCCACAGGGCTCATTACAGAAGCTGGATCGTTTTTTCTGACTGCGTGAAGGGCTTTGCTCCAGTGTTACAGGTTCAGATCGAGAGGAGAGCACAGAGTGTCGGATGCATGCCAGAAGATCCACGGCAAGTTGTAGAACTGGATCCCCCTGCATACACAAAAGCCTGAGCTTTGACTTGTTTCCATACGAAAAGTTGCGTCTTTGTTTTTTGTGCTGCTTCAGCATAATCCACTTCTATTGTTGTCCATAGCTAAACCACACCTGCCTCTGAACTCAGTTTTGCAATTACTTCAAATTTGTTCAAATCTGAGGAAGAAGACAGTAAAAACCTTCATCAGATGGCAGCACTGAGGAGGTACTAAATGACATACCAGCAAGTATTAAACACAAGGGATGCAGAGTGACTTCTGTGTAGCAGCCGGAGACAACACACTCACTAACCTATGAGTGATTTCGGGTCTAATTAAAGGAAGACATCTCAGTAGAAGAGACACTGCTCAGCAGCTGTGATCACTCCTGTGCTCTTTTGTATTGTCGGTGCTCTTCTTTCTTACAGTTTCTTTGTTCTGCTTTTTTAACGATGACCAGATCTCGCATGTCATCTCCTCTCTTTAAATACATGGACTTCTGGATTAGCTCAGAAGACACAATTAGATATGATGCTACTTGTTTTGCAGAGAAAAGAGATTAAGTGCGGATTAAGCTTTGGGTAGATTGCAAATGAAGGAAAACAAAAGACCAGAACAGGACCTTCTTAAAAGGGAATGTTTGACCAGTTATATTTTGGACCCAGTAGTACACCAGACTAACAACAGCACAATGAAGCTGACAGTCTAGGATCATAGGGTCACTCAGGCTGGAAGGAACCTCAAGATGTCTCTGGTCCCACCTCCTCCTCAACAGGGTCAGTTTAGAGCTCAGGGCTTTATCCAGTGGGGTCTTGAAAACCTCCAAGGACAGAAGCTGCCCAACCTCTCTGGACCACCAGATGCAGTGCCTGACTGTTTTCGCTGGGAAAAGGGTTTCCTTACATCCAGTCTGGACTTCTCGTGTTTTAACTCTTGCCTGTTGTGTCTGATCCTCCCACCATGCCCCACTGGGAAGAGCGCGACTTCATCTTCTTGCCAGCGTCCTTTTAGGTACTGGAGGCTGCTGTTAGGTTCCTCTCCAGAGCTGCCTCTGCCCCACGCTGAGGCAAAGCCCTCATCCTACAGACCCTCCAGGGCGAGTGCTCAAGCCCTGACCATCTAAGGGGCCTTCTGCTAAACTCACTCCAGTTTCTCATCATCTTTCCTTTCCTGGGGGGTCCAAAACCAGATACAACACTCTAGATGGAGTCTAATGAGTGCCGAGTAAGGAAGGGGTGATCAGTTCCCTCCATCTTCCGGCTGTGCCCCTGGTCACGCAGCCCGGGGTGTTGCTGGCCCTCCCTGCTGCCAGGGCACTCTGCTGGCTCAGGCTCCCTCCCTGTCTGCCAGGATGCGCCGGGGCTTCACTGCAAAGCTGCTCCCGCATGTCGAGCCCCAGCCAGCTCTGCCGCAGGGGGCTCATCCTTCCCAAGTGCAGGTCCTTGCACTTGTCCTTGTTGACTGCCATAAGGTTCCTGCCAGCACATTCCTCCAGCCTGTCTAGGTCCCCCTTGGGTGGCAGCCCTTTCCTCAAGCAGGACAGCTGAGTCTGGCATTATGTGAGTGCTGAGAATTACTAAATTGTCAACAGAGTAAATAAAGTACAAAAAGCAAGCAGATTCTCCCCCCCCTTCCCACTTTTAAACTCATCCATTTGTTGAGTGCTTGGAGAACTGCTTGCAGCAGTAGAGCAGAAAAAAGAAATTTGTTGGTTTAAGTATGGTGCTTAAGTTGATAGCATAATCCTGCATTTGTATTAGCCCAGCTGCTTTTTCTTCTTAACAGGGAAAAATATGTGATCTGGGATCATGGTATTGGAGGAGTTAGAGCTGGAAAATACCTGACAGGTCATCTAGGTCATACGTAACACAGGATTTCTCTGACCAGTACGTTTTCTAATGCGTTGTCTGTGTGCAGAACTGTCAAGTACTGGGGTTTCCTTCACTCTCTTGGCAGGTAGCTGCATCTCACCGTGAAGACATTTTTTGTTATACTCAACATAAATGTTTCTTTTCTTAATGTCTTCCTATTATTCCTCATTATTACTTATGTCATCCCTAAGCAATCCAGCCTTTGGTTTGTGTGGTAAATATTGCAAAATCGTAGACTTGACTGGGTTGCTTCTGCTATAGAATTCAGCCGGTCAGTTGAATTTTTGCCATTAGATGTCACTACGTGTACAGCAGACTATTTTTAAAAGACTTGATTTTTATTTCCCAGAAAAATGGAGGAGGGAATTGGGAAATGTAGGAGAGAGTCTGGTAGTACTCTCTGAGACAACTACTTCTTAAATAGTGTGTTGGATATGCCTTTACTAAAAGCAGCACAGAAGGAAACATAAGATTTTTGACTTAACTCCAACTACCAACAGATGATGCTGTGACCTTAAGCATATATAAATATGTTTAGCAGCTGCTGTGTAACATATTTATAAGTGTTTAGTGACCTGGAGGTTAATCAAAATGAGTTTGGTGATCTCAGCTCAGTTCTTAATGGACTCCACTTCATATTATAGCACTGATGCAGCACAATTTGTCACAGTCGGCAGTCTTTACTCAAAGGAGACCCACTGTGGAGTGAGAATTAAAGGCTGAAGTAATACCTGATTATTTCTCCCTAAAGAAACTTTACATTCCGAGCCCTCCTAGAGCAGAACAATATGCGGAGGAGCTCTGTACTGCGTGCTGCACCCAATCTCAGGATAAGAGAACGTTTGCTCTTGGGGGATGTCGCCTTTCAGTGTTACTGCATTAGCTCGCGCCTGCTGCGGTCGGTGCTTTGATAGAGACCGGGGAGGGACAGGGTTCTGCCAGGGATGGTGCGGAGTCTTTGCACTTGCCAGGCTCTTTCCAGAGAATGAGAGCTGTGTCAGTTCCAAGCTTGGCATTACATGGGAGGATGAAAGGGGAAGGTATTGCCTGGCCAGATTAAATTTCGGAATTAGGTTCTGCCATTCAGGTCTTTCTGAGTACAGAAGCAATTCTTTCAGACTTTGGCTGTTTTCATGCTCTCCCAGCCAAAGCTAGTATATTCCTTTTATTTAATTTCCACCCTCCGTCTAAACTGGAAATAGTTTCCTACTTTTTGATTTAAAGCTGTTGTACAGCAGTGCGCTTTCATGAACTACAATTGAGACTGATGTCCTAGTGGGTAGCATGAAATAGGTTGTACCTCAATTTGAGACAGCGAACTGCCCCACAGCTTAGAAGATATACATGCTACAGGAAGTAATAGTATTGAAATATTAGTAGGTTAGGACCAATTTCAGCTTTACTGTGAGGTGCATATCTCCTGTGTATTTTTAAACCAAAAGAAGGGCATTAGAGAGATAGATACCTGTAGAGACTTCTGTCTTTTCCAGAATCCCAGCCCTCCTCCATAAAAGAGCCTTTCAAAATCTGTTACTTCTTTTTTAAATTGTAAAAATGCACTTGCACACTTTCTTCATCTTCACTAGTAACTTTACTCAGTAACCGAAAGGACCTTGCTTATCCAGCATAGAAATAATATTTCAGTTAACTGCATATGTTGAAATACAGCGATTTTCTGCTAAAAAAATGGGGGGTGGGGGTCTTTAAGATACAGTATTTACATAAGAAAAACTTGATTATGTGGCTGAAATCTTTTAAAGTTGTTGCCAAATGCTCCTGCTCTTCTCTTCTCCCTTTGTAATTTTCCCTTGGAGCATGGCACCACTGTGCATTTTTAATCTTTTCCCTCCACTACTCATTGCAAGCTTCATCAGGGAAATGACATTGTATGGCAGTTGTCTCCTTCATATCAAAAGAAAGCCTTTGCCTCTTTGCAAGAGTGAAGAAAAGTTTGTCTTCAGAGAGCAAAGGACAAAACTGACTTGGAAAAAGATGCTTTATTTAGATAACACGTTCTCTTTCCCTTTGAAGAAATTCACAATGTGTCAAGAAAAATTAGGCCAAATAGTGCTTTAATGGTCTTCCTCCTGTACCTCCTAAAAAAGAAATCCTTTTCTACCAGTTGCGTTAAGAATCTGCCATGAGTTTGGGGAAGACAAGAAGCCGCTGAAGTTATTCAGAGTTGTTGGTTTGGGAGTTGTCTTTTTGTTTGAATACTGAATGATAATGAAAAGTAGAATTTATACCAAAACTCCATCTTTCTACAAGGACATGCAGCTTTCCCTGCCTGTAGGATAAAATCAAAGGCTTTGTTTTTCGTGAGGAAAAAAAAAGCAGACAGGTACCAAAGCTATGTAAAGGGGTGGTTGCTTACTTTCTTGTCTCCTTTATTTGGAAAAACAGCATAAATTTGCAGGGGGTTCATTGAAGAAGCAGCTCTGAGTTTTCTGTTTTCCTATGTAGGCTATGAATATACAAGTAAGTATATTTTTGCATGTGATTTATTTAGACATATGATTTTATATGCATAAATCTATATCCATATACAGATAACATGTGCAGTCTTCAACTATACCAAGAAAAGGTACATAATTGTATTATGGATTAAAAGAATAAGAAGTTATTTTTGAAGTTGGATCAAGCATTACGTTGGGTTATTCTGCTTACTTAGATTGGATTATTTTCTTCCTTGTGGCTCAGTTTAACAATCGAATTTGCTAAGTCAAGTACAAAGTGTACTTAGATACTTTTTAGGATTTAAGAGTAGATAAGATTTAACCTTCAAAAATATTTGGTCTGAAGATGATCACATCTGAAGATGTGGAGAGGTAGCTAAGGGCTTCGTTCAGGGCAGTTTTTCAGACAGACTTGAGTCTCAGTAATGAAAGCATTATACGATTAATTTTCAAAACCAGAGTAGTTCTGCTGAGGTTTCCTGTTTCAACAAGATGTAGAATGTACGTGTTTTTTTGAAAGATTGGACGTAGGTGGCATGTGCAACAAAATGAACATTTTGTTCAGTGCTGCAGTCACATCTATGGTCACTTTAATGGTGTTTGCTAAATGACTATGACTTTGGGCCCAAGATCAATACTGGAAATGGGAACATCTGTTGTGTTATTAAAATAAAAAAAAGCTGTTTTGAAGAACAGAAGCGGGAAGTTACGTGTATAGGATTTCACTGGGAGTTGTGAGAATGCCATTTTTGATCATGAGTTATGCTCAGGATAAATGCTGACGTGCAATTGGATGTCTTCTTTGCACCCTGGGGTTGGAAGTGCTTTGCAGGAAGCGAGGGGCGCATGGTAACATCGGATACAGGCATCTGAAACAGATTCCATGGTACCCATTTTTCTTCTGGTCATTTCACTGTTTTTTAAGCTACAGCAGGCAAGGATTTCTGTTACATGGTCAAAGCCGCAATTCACTGGAATTTTTTCATGCCAACCCTAGCTGCTGATTTTGACTTCTGATCACATTGCTGTCTACTCGTAGGATAAATAATACGAGTTGTATTTTTCTGCTGATTGGTTGTGACGTGTGAAGACACTGTGTACATCTCTTGAAATTTGTGTTCAGTCCTATTCTGTCTCAGCTACACGGTAACTAATTCAAGACTAATAGCTCCCCATGTAGGTAAAATGAACTAATTGCGTGCCTTCTCCTTAGCTATTTGCAAACAATAGGAAATGTACTCTGTGACAAACCACAGCATCTTCAGCAGTGAGGTACGTGATGAGACATCGTGTGTGTGCTTTTTCTTCTCGCAGGCAAGGCAATTTTCCTGCCATGAATCAGAGCGGCATCATGGGATCCAGCTCCCCCTACACTCAGCCGATGAACAACAGCTCTGGCTTGATGAACCCGCAGGCTCCTCCTTACAGCATGACACCTAACATGGTGAACAGTTCAACAGGTAATGGGGGGGAATCTTTCGTCAGTGGCCTTCCCCCGTCAGTCTGCGTAACGGTGCCAGCCCTGGGCTGGTGGCAGAGGGAGAGCCTTCTTCATTCAGTTCACCCCTGTTGGATAGTTTGGGGTGATTGGAAACTAGGCTAAGGTATTCACATTTTTTTTTACAGTAACTCATACATTTTTCATTAAGACCTTTTGCACAGCATGTAGATGGGTACAATGTTTTGAACAGTTCCAGCAACACTCGGACCCAATTCGACGTAGGTGTTGACTAGCGAGTATATGTATATTTGTGTGTGCATGTGTCTGCAGGAGAGGGAAGGAGAAAAACCTCATCTTTTAAGAGGCTGCTGTTGCTTTTCAATGCCTTACTTCCTGAGATTGCAATTTCAGATATTTAATGTGGCACTGGTTTAAAAAAAAGATACACACCTGCTCTGACTTGAAGATGCTGTAAGTTGAGCACTTGAAATAATTACTCTGTTCTGAAAACATAGGCTATACGTACTGTTTCCAAAATTCATGTAACTGTATATAGGGCTTCTTCATTTACTTACTTAAATATCAGTATATGAAATGTAATCATAGCTTCCTTTTGCAAAAAAAAAAGCATATTCAATGTAGCTGCTGGATTTATCCTTCGTATCATGACTTGTGAATTTGGAATTATTTGCGGCTTTGTGTGTGACTATGAAGACAGGTGAATGTAATTCTGTGCAAATGTGCTTTATAGTCCACATTCAGCTTGAACTCCTAACAATTATCCTCCATCAGGGTAATACTTCAGTAAAGATCAATTCTTTGATTGGGGTGCGTTTGGATGGAGTTTCAGTGACCCTGAAGTGGATCCTCCAAAAGACTTATTCCAGTCATGGAGTTTCTGTGCATGCTTTACTGATTGCATTAGCCCTGCTTGAAATGTTGGGGGGGTTGACGTTTTCCTGAAAGCTTGATATGTTGTGCTAAGGTGATTTGATTTTGTTTCTCAGTGGGCTTTGTGTCTAGTTTTGTTTATTTCTTTAGAGATGCCTTACTACTTAAACTGTGTCTTACCAAGAGCCTGTGTTTCAGTATCTTCCTCTCTGCTCTACTTAGCTTGTTTCGTTCCTTCATCCTTTGTCTCCTGCCCTGTCCTTCCTCCCTGTTCATTGTGTACGTCCCTGCTTCCTGGGCAGAAAATGGCCACTGCGAGGTTCTAGCGTCTGGTATGTCCAGAGGTTTTCTCTCCTCTGCATGGGAGCTCCTGAGACACTTAACAGTGTCTTATTTTTCAAGAATATTATGTTACTTTTTGGTTAGCAGAAGAAACAGAAAGGAAGCTGTTAATCAGTAAGATTTTTTAACAAAGAAAATAAAATAAAAGGAAAGAAGAGAAAACCAAAACGAAAAGGTTTTGCCAGTGCTGGCTGGGAAGCCATTGGTTAGTCCAGACAGCACACTTCGCTGTCTGGATGAAGAGGGAAAGCTGCTGAAAAGACCATTAGATAATAGCTTGCTTTTCCCTCACCAGAGCTGTCCCAGGTAATATTATGTTTTGTTTGTGTAGTTATGTGTTTTGTCTGGCTTGCTGAAATAAAATTACTTCTGAGCATTGAAACTGTGCTATAAATTCTGTTTTGCTATTAGCAGAAGTAATTTTTCCCCCTTTTCCTTTGGCCCCCAGAGCTGCAAAAATAACCAACAGCAAACAGATGGCAGAGTGCCCTGCCTAAGAAGATTTATGTATTCCTAAGGAATAACCAGTTTAAAGGAAGATTCACAGAGGTTTTTTTGTTCAGATAATTCAGCCATTCGTTATTTCATACAGTGGAAATCTGTTCAATGCAAGGCCATTTATCCTAGCAGTCTTTTGTATGGGGTAGTCATACTCTTTTTATTGTGTTATGCATTCTGAAATATTGGATTTTTAATAATTTAAACATTTATCAGGGTTTTTTTCTGCCAGTGCATTTGCTAGGTTTTCTTTTGTTCCAGTTTTATTAATTCAAAGATTACCCAATGGAAAGTAAGTAGGAGATGAACTGGAGGAATTCAGTGCACCTCTTTTCCTCTGTGTGTGAGCAGACGTGCATCGAGATTGCACTATATTGCTTTACGGGCCGGCCTCCGAGAGCACACAGGTGCTGTTGGTACAAGGGGAACAAAAAGAGAAAATGAGGTGTGAATGTACTGCTGGGGGCACGAGCAGTGGGAATGCTGCTTTCCCCCTCTCCTGCCTCGTCCGCCTGCTTGGGTCAAAGAAACGAAGGGCTGAGCTGAAAACAAGTGTACGTAGAGCACTTAAAATGGCAATGTCTTGAGCTGGGGGAGCACTTGAGGGTCAGCTCTGGCCCCGCGTTTGAGGAGGCGGAGAGCTTGCAGGTGATGCCTGCTTACGGGCTGGAAAATGGCATTTTCTGTGACCCAAAGGCCACTTCAGCTATCTGGCTCTCAGTCCGCCTTCCCTCTAGTGTAAAGTCACACATCTGTCGGATAAACCAGGGTTCAGTCCCTGTGTTGGGCCAAAACCAAGTGCAACTGAGTGGCTGCTGACAGAGTCAAGCGTGGGCATTAGTGAACTTGCTCACGTGCACTGAGCACGAACAAGTGTGGTTTCAGTTAGAGGCCAATGAAAAAGTAAGGTAAGCAATAGGGAGAAGGGGGCTTCTTGGTTGTCTGGGTTTTGGAGAGTGCAGTTGTGCTGCATGTTTTGAGGGAGAAAGGTAGGTTTTGGTTATATACATTTTAATCAAATGCACTTTTACATTTTGCTCTCTAAAGTAGAGGGAGATTGCTGATGCTGTTTGGAATTGTTTTCGTATGGTTTTGGAGCTTCAGTACAGCTAAGTATAACACTGGTTTTGCCGCACATTTTTGTTAGTATTTATAACTCCTTATTACCAGTTGATCCTTTTTATTCTTTAGGTATTTTAATGTCACAACTGAAAGGAAAATCATGTTGCAGTTCTGCATCCTGGTACTTTGACTGTGGATCAAACGACAGATTGCCAGCTTCTGCTGGTGTAAGAGCAGTTTAGGAACACAGAAATTACGAGATCAAAGCAGATAGATTCTCTGACAGAGTATCCCATCCATAACAATACCAACAGCTTCAAGAAGAAGTGCCAGAATCCCTTCACAATTATGGAACAAACTGTTCAGCAAAATTGTATCACCTCCACTGTCCTTTTGTTATATGAGTTCACATTTCCCATATGTGTTTTAGATTTATTTTCCCCTATTTTTTAAATTCAGGCTTTAAAAATATGTATAATAAAAGGAAACTTACAAACCCCAACATAAATAAAATAATAATTTCATGCTGTGAGCCCTGTTAATTCTAGTGAAAATTATCTTTAAAAATAAGTAATATGGAGTTTGGATCTCACAGATTTGTGTATTGTGCTTGCACAGAAACTGGCACTCATAATCTTTGCTACCTCTGGAGGTGAAAAAAACAATAAAAAGGCATTAATCTCCTTACTGCCACAAAAATCCTTTCCTAATTTCACTACCTCTGTGCTACTGAAACCTCCCATTTTCTGGATATGATTATTCCCCACAAATTTTTAACATTGCAATACTTTACATAAAACATGAAGTTCTAGGAAAAGTTATTTGCACGAAACGAGTTAAAAGGATGCTCTTTAAAACAACCTTAAAATAGATACAACAGTTACCTTTTCATATATATTATACGTCTTTGTATTTATTTGGATGAACCTGTGACAGAGAAAGCAGTGATATTTATGAATGTGAAGCCTTTTTTAGAAATCTTGATTGGTTTTCTCTGTTTTACACCTTGGTTACATTTTTATTTTTGTGAAAAATGGAAACCTCCATTTATAGTGCTGTTTTTTTGCTCTAATGCGTGTTTTCATACGAGCTATTGTATAATGCATGTTTAAGTAAACTTTCTGGAGGGCATCAGCAGTTGGTAACAGCTGAAGTATCCCATCACCTGTACTCCAAACAGGCGGTGACCGTAATCCAATAGTCATTGCGTGACTGTGAATCAAGCCAGCTCCTGGCATAGAGATGCCCATGTCCCCAACCATGTGCCCTTGGCATCCCTTGGACGAGACCTGGTAGGCAGAAAGGAGGTGTGGCACCGAGGTCCTTGGCGGCCCACTCACCCCTTTCAGATGAGGTGCCCAGGCACCCTGGGCTGTGCATCTCTGCAGATGGGGACAGTCATTTGTGGTAGGACATTAGGCAGTGCCGTGGTCCCTCTTCCATTTTTCCTGTGGGCATAAAAGCAGTGGGGATCCTCTTGCCAACTCCACATGAGTCACATACTCACTGCTATTTCTTTTTCTTCTTTTTCTTTTTTTGGAGGGAGAGTGCTAGGGCTGGAAGGGAGGAAGAATGTCTTTCGAAGGATGTAATACTCTGTTTTGTAGAGTGTGACTTGTTATTGCACTAGCAATAAAGAGAAAAACAATGTTTGTGTATTGCTGCTCCTACAGTATTTCATCATCTTCTGGGACTGATAGAGCAGCCTTTAGCAAAAAAGAATACTTTGCTGCAGTTTTACTCATGTCAATATCTGCCTTTGAGTACATTAAATTCAGCGTGGAATAGTTAATTCAGGACCTTGACCCATACTTGCTTTTTGAAATCATTCTAGCTCTTAAATTCTTACAATAAGCCAGAGGCTAGTACTTGAAACCTATTCACAGTACGCTACAACACTTTTTGAGTCAAGATTTCCCTGTTATCCTCCTCTCTAAAATGTTTTATCCTTTGGTCTGCACTTCACACGCAGAATTATTAGCACCTGTGTAGAAAGAGGCAATGTCTTATTTTAGCAGTTTCGTGACAATAACAGTATTTCACTGCTCAGAAAGGGTCAAAACAATGCTCTCGCTGTACCACTTTGCTAAAGAAAGTGGAGGAATGTCTGCTTGCAAATCGCTGGAGAGTACGTTTGCAAGAAGTTACGAAACAGCATTTCGACAGTGGATTCAAAAGTAGCTGCAGAAACATCTTAGGTGAAAGCTGCAGGGAAACCAGAGAACCTTGAAGTTTGCTGGTAAAATCCTTGCAGTTTTCCTCTCGTAGATAGAAAGAAAGGATATAGATGAAGTAAACAGTTTAGAACAAAAAGTGAAACAGCATTTGGGAAACTTTATTACATTTTTCATAATTATCTCCAACTCTTGATAGTTATATTTGCGTTTGCCAACATGAAATATTCCAAAGCCAAAAGAAGTCAGTATTTTGTCATTCCTTAACATGATTAATGCAGTCAGAATATGTGTGGTAATTTGCAGACTAGAGTTACTTGCCATTTGCATGAGGTGTTAACTTAAACCGCCCTGGAAAGTGATTTTATGAAGGAAATCTGATGGAAACAGGACTACCAGGAGTGGGCACAATTATTATATTCTTTGTAACACAAATACGATGTGCCAACCCAGATGACAGTGAGATATCAGCAGATTATTTAGGCATGCAGAAGCCTGGTGAAGAAGCGTGATTGTTAACTTTGCTTTGTTTTGACCTCTCTAAAATTGCTTTAGAGGGGAAGGGTCGTCTTTGGTTGCTTTGAAACTGAAACTAAGACTTCTTTTTTAGCGCTTTCGCAGTATGAAATGTGTTAACTGTTAAAATGGATTTTGTATAACAGTTCTGCATCCCAGTTTGAAACCAGACCGTGGCATACATTTGACCATTTTGTACATATATTTTTTAAAAATCTCTAAAAGAAAAATAATTTTTTTTAAAACTGTGGAATTCAAAACTAAAATGTGTTAGGTTGCCATCCGTCACTTCGTGATGGTCACAAGCTGCCCCAGCTCCTCAGAGTCTAAGGGCAAAAGGCATACAAATCAAATGCTTAGTGGATGCTGGCTTCCCAGTATCATATTGCTTGGCTGTTTTGTTGAGGTTTCACACACATACATAAAAATAACAGCATTTTTAGCTGATCCCAATAGATTTTTCTCTGCAGCTGCATCACTTGAAAAAGGCTTTTTGTTCCAGTCCTTGAAGTCCTAAGTATTGCAAGTACTTTTTTTTTTTTTAAATCTCAATTATGATTTATGTGTTGTGATGACTTTAAGGGCTTGATTGGACTACAAATGTGCTTTGAAAAAACAAGAAAATGCACCCATGAAAAACATCAGCAGTTCAAAGCTGAATATTGAGCGTACAGTTGTAAACTGACATGGCACATGGCTGGGTAGGTTTTTTTGGCAGACCTGTAGTCTCAACCTGCAGTGATGCTAAAGATATTAGCAAATTAGCACTGCAAAGCTTGCCAGCGTATTCGCCAGAGTCCTGCTCATGCTCTCACTGCTGTAATTAAAACTAATTATTTTATAAAACATAGTAATACATGAATATGTGCAATAATCATTTTGTAGTGGGCAATCTGTGAAGTATTTTTAAAGCTTCTTTTCCCCCTCCTCTCTTTGGCTTGCTGTGCAGTGTGCCTGCTGCCTAGCGCGAGCCAGCATTGTCATTTTGCAGAGAAGCACGCTGGTCTGGTAATGATCAGAATTTATTTTTTTTTTAACAGTGATGCTTTGCTGATTCTTAGAGGATGTAAGTTTGGGATATGTATTTTTTCCTTTTTATTGCCTTGTAGGTTATTGTGTCCTCTGTTTTTCTTACTTCGGATCCTTCTTTGAAAGAAGGACATGGGGGGGGAGGGCGGGGAAAGGTCGAGGAAGGGAAGATAATCCAGTCTTTTGTAAGTGCTGTGCACGTGGGTTTCTGCAGGGAAAGAATCACCTGGTGTCTTGCTGTTGTTCTTTGGTTATTTGCATTGATTCAGTGTCGTGGCACCGCCTAACATCTGATCTGCCCGGTATTTTCTGTCTACTTATGTGAATGTTTCTCCTTGCATCTTTCTAGAAATCCAGGAACCCAGCAGCTTTGCAGCAGTAATACGATACTTAGCACTTGCATCTTCAAATAAAAAAAAACCTTAAACTCCTCGCACCCCTGGGAAGCAACTGCAGGCCATTAGCACAGAAAGAGATTTGTGCGTTCGCTATAGTCCCACCTCATTTTGACAGGAGGGAAGAAGTTGAGTGCCGGTCCTCCAACAGAGTGGAGTTTACAGCTTGTAATGCTGTAGTTAAGGCTCACAGTGGCTGAGCCATTCACACTGAAGTCAGTAGGGGCAGGAATTATCTGCTGGACACCAACCTTAATACAGACGTGATTAGGAAATTCAGCCGTTTTCTCAGATTCAACATTGCAGGCAAAATACACGTCATTTCGCTTACATTTGCATGTTGCTACGGGGAGGGTGCAGTAGTTACTAAAACAGACCGTGGTTCTGTTAAAATGTAGTGATCCAATATGGAGACAGTTGAAGACCACCAGTAGTGAGAAGAATGAATTTTGCTTTGTAAAGTGGTGGTGGTTGCTGTTGCATGGTGCTTATATTCTTGCCTCGTTCGTTCTCTTTTATTTCCTCACTTCAACTGCAGAGGTTTCCAGGTTTCCGGACACAAGGGTAACAGGACAGAGGTGGGATGACCTCTGCTTCACGCGGCACCGCAGTCTTGCAGCAGGGAGCGTGTTTTTTCCTACAGAGCCAAACCTAGTCATGTTTAACTGTTTCTCCTGTTTTCGATCAGCACCTATGGGTCTTGCAGATATGATGACACCCGGTGAGTCCAAACTACCCCTTCCTCTCAAAGCGGACGGCAAGGAAGAAGGACCCGCCCAGCCCGAGAGCAAGTCAAAGGTATTTACCGCCTCCGCACGTGGCGTTGGTTCGGCCCGCAGGAGTCTGCTGTGTTGTCCTTCATCTTCTGGTTTTGGCCTACCCACTTCTGTTCTGTCCTGCATGCCTTTCCATTCACGTGCAATCTCTTTGTTTGTTTCTTTTCTTTTGGTTTTTCTTTTTTTCTTTTTTCTTTTCTTTTTTCCTTCATTGTGTGGATCTGAAAGTTACTAGTTCTTACGGCATTTTAACTTGCGGGGGCAAAGCAACCCAAGCCAAAAGTTGCGTGGGGATTCGGCTGTGCCAGGCGGGTGGGAAGGAAGGGTCTTGCCGGGTTTCGATACTTGCAGCCATTTTTCTCTGCCTTCAGTTATAGCTTCCTGTTTTGGCCGCCTCAGCAGCAGCAACATACTTTAATATTTTGCTTTCCTGCCTTATTTGATAAAATAAGGTGAACAGCTTGTTTTTTTTCTTTCTTTCATAAGGGGAAACCCATGCTTAGCATTCCATGTGAGCTTGAAATAAGCATGGTGGCTTAGCGACTTTAGCCAAGCATCCAGCAAACTTTCCAAATTATACTAATGAACAATGTTGTTTTAATACCTTTTATATATATATATAAATATATTTATATATGTGTGTGTTTTCTGTATGTGTCTCTCTGTTTATATATATTTTATATATAAAAATTGGTCAGTCTGTTAAACTGGATGTATTTTTTTTGTTTTTAATAAAGTTTGCCCTGCCTTTGTCATATTTTTTTTTTTATTCCTCTACCACAGGATAGCTACAGCTCTCAGGGTATTTCTCAGCCCCCAACCCCAGGCAACCTGCCAGTCCCTTCCCCAATGTCCCCAAGCTCTGCTAGCATCTCCTCATTTCATGGAGATGAAAGTGATAGCATTAGCAGCCCAGGCTGGCCAAAGACTCCATCAAGCCCTGTAAGTGGCTCTGGTTTTTTTGGTTTTTGTTTATTTTTTTGTAATTAATTATATTTAATGCTTGCTTGTTTGTTTTGTAAATTCCTTTCCTTCATTATTTATCCACTAAACAGTTTTCTTTCTTTATAACACTGGGGTACAAATTCTGCTCTCGGACACATGACTGTAAGTTCCACTGCCTGGCTTCAGTGGGGCCTGAGCATGCTTATCCAAGGGCAAAATTTGTCCCTACAGTACTTTGAAATAAGAAAGAGTAAAATTGCGTGCATCATGCAAGTGTGCTGTCTGGTAATACAGCAGTTGTTGTGAAGAAAACATCCTTCCTGTAATGCATCAGCTTCCAAGCATGCCGACTGTGTTGTTAAGGACAATTCCGTTTCTGTTCCTGGGCCCAAACTCCTTCACACAACTGACTTCACTCTGGTTGCTGCACTTGTCTTTACTAGGATTATTTAGGTAAAACAACAAAACAAAACAAAACAAAAACAAGAGATCTTCTCCCCTATTGAAACTAAGATCTGTCAAAGTTTGAATTGTAGACTCAGCACCATGAAAAAGCTGCCACGTATACTTTTGGAACATCTTTAGTTTTGAATGATGTGTTTGGAAATACAATCATTAGGTTATCGGGGCACAGTCTAAAACAAAATTCTTTCTGATTTGCTTCATTCAGTTATTTTGAAATAACCTAGATTGTGGGTAGGGAAAAAAAAATTATACGTGCAAGTTTTTAGTAAAATATTATTTAGATTAATAAAGTTTAGTCATTCTCGTACAGGTTGTAAAGAAAAACCTGAGAGAGGTCTGTGGAGCTAAAAATAAAGTTCATCATTTGTATATCTATTTATATATACACATAGAAAATCTAGATATGTATCTAGAAAAGAGAATAGAGATATAAGCAGATATGGCCTATGGGGAGCAAATGTCCACTTGGTCATTTTTGCTTGTTTTTTTTCAATTAGAAAAATATATGTTGTTCCTCTTTTTTTTCTTTTTACCAAAAGTCGTAATGATCATAATTTCTCTGTAGAAAAATACTGCGGTGTATTTTTGTCAGGAATATGAAGGGTTTTTTCCTGATGTTAATGTGCACTTAAAATAGCAATAATTCTTTGATAACAACTTAATTTTCACAACGTGATATGTTGAAGATTATGTCTCAGGACAAACATACGGAGGCCAATTGGAGTGAACAAGGTCTCCCCATCCAAAAAACCAGCCATCTGGGGCAGCACAGCATGAAATGCACCACATTAATGTTTTGATGTTTATTTGGCAGTGACTTTGAGTCTCAGAAGGCAGCTGGTGTTGCTCGTTCCCACAAAGTCTCATCTTTGCTTAACAGCATTTCTGTAGAGGGTGGTACCAACAACGGTGTTAGTTTTCTCTGTAGCGATGTTTTGGGTATTGCTTGTTTGGGCGGTTTTCTGGAGGGAAGCAAGAGAGTTCTTGCACAGGCAGTCTAACAGATCGAGTTCTTCCTCTCCAAGGCTACCGAATGGTAATGCGTTCCTGAGCTCATTGCGTAAACCGCGTAACAAATCCTAGAGTCATTGTGAACATGCATGGAGTTTTTTCCGTGTAAATATGACAAAGCGTAGTGTTGGGAAGAATAGATGGAGGAAGTTTGTGCTTTCGGTTTCTGCTTGCGGTTTCTGCTGAGTGTCCTTCCGTCCTTCCGTCCAAATGCTGCTGCATCTTAACTTCAGTTAGCTTCTTGGTGCACAGATGTGGATAAAGACAGTGCTTTGGAACAATAGAAAAATAAGTGCTATAAATTAGCTGATCACTTTTTGCCTGTGAAGGCCAGTGTATTGGATAACCTCATCGACTTCAACAGCAGGCTGGGACGATTGATTGCAGGCATTTCCTTACACTTGAAAACAGCCTGAAATTGTTCATTGAATCCCGCTTCATGTGCTACAACTTCTCCATTCCAGCAGAGGATAAAAGCAAGAGTGAGTGGTCTGTAATTCACTTCACAGTATCCCTGTGATCCTGCTATGTGGATCTTCTCTTTCAGCGGTTTTATATGAAAGTGAGGCATGAGAAGGTGTGGAGAAGGAATTGTTGGACACTATGTTTTAAGGACGCTTCGGGTACATAGATAGAAGAACACTTCTGCTATGCTAATTTTGCAGGTCATGGGCATCCCCAGCAGTGGCAAGGTGGCTTGAAAATTCTTTAAAAGAAAATTTGCAAGTGTGGGTGTGAACTATGCAGGGTTCACTGCAGCATGAATAAAGTAGCAGGTTACAAAAATCCCGTAAAATGCTGTTCGCTATCCATAGGTACATGTGAACGTGACCGTGACTACACTTGAATGGTACTGTGTCTCCATGGTGCTAGCTGTGAGGGGTCTGCAGAGCCCTTCAGGAGTAAATCTTGACAGAGGATTGTGTCCTTCAAAAGCCTCTGCCAGAAACTGGACTTTGGCAGTTTTTGCTGCCTGTGTATGCACGCTCTGTAGTAAAGTAGGTCTAGGTAGTAAGTGTAATATTGGCAAATTCTTTACCAAACTGGGAGATGTAAACGGTAGATAGTTTTATAAATAGAACTGCTTAGAGACGTGTACAGAAACAACGACCGACTGCTTTAATATCAAAAGAACTCCTACAGAAATTTGTGTTGCTCTGAAGGATTCTGCAGACTCACCATACAAGAGTTTGTGTATAACACAGTTTTAATGGGTGATAGGTGTATTGAAAATAAAGTATGGGGTTTGTCAAATTTAATATGAGAATTGGCTTTGGTGTCCACATATTTAGATGTGGGGGTTTTTTAAGTCACCCATTTAAACATGGCCAGCCATGTCGTGGAGAAGACCGCTGCAGATTGAGGGCAGAGTAGGATACAACTAAAGCGGTGAAGGTATGTGCCACAGGCTTGGACCAGCATTCTTTTATCACCAAAATTATCAACAAACTTAACAGAAGAAAAGCTCATGATCTGTATTCTTCCAGCCTTGCCTGGTACATGCTCGTTTTAGTTAACAATCTGCCAATGGGATTGTTTTGTAATAAACTCTTATTTTCTGAGGGTTAACTTTTAGCTATAGGCAAATTTAAGGTTTCAAGCTGAACCTGCCCATGTGGAACTGAAGTTTGTTTGTGTGTAGACTAGCTTGCACACATCTGTCATTTTTATATGTTTACTTTTATAAAAATAGAGAAGAGAAAAAGATCTTTACTCTTGAGGAATAGCATTCTTCCTTCCAGTGCATTCTTCTAAAGTTAACGTTTCATTTTAGAAGAAAATTGGACCCATTTTACAAAGCATGACAACCTGAAAGCTCGCACAGTAAGAAACAGTTCTTACCTTCTGTAAGCTGTGAAAAGTTTTCCTATTATACTGTCGTTTTAGAGCCTGCTGCCACACTGCTGAAAAGCATCATTTGAGACGTATAGTAGAAAAACCCAGAATGAAAAATTCTTAACTGGTTTCCGATCTGCTCTGAATTTGATTTGAAAAAAGAGAATCTTACTGTATATAAATGAAAATGTATTAACTGATAAATCTGAAAATTCTTAATTGTGAACTGCCATAAAAATGAAATAGAAACTTTTTTGTTGCCTCATATCTTAGAATATAAGCATCTAAAAAATTTTCTGGGTAAAAGTTGGAATTTCCCACCTTCGTCTTCATGAGAGTTCTGTGGCATCATACGTGTCAGACTAAAATTAATGCTGATGAGCAGCAGCAGAACTTTGTTCTTACTGCAGTTGTTAGTGGGGTAGCTCCAGCTTATTTAGCTGTTCAAGCCTGTGTGATCATATATCTTTCTCATTACAAAATCAGATTAGTAGCAACATGACTCGCCTACTTCCCTCTTTCCACCCACCCCTCAAAAAAATCTTTGACTGAGTATATTTGTTGAAAAGAGTTAAACTGATTTTCTTAAACACCCAGCTACATGGCAAGTGATGCTTCAAGTAAACTGGTTGCCATGACAGAATCAGTTTGTGCTTTCATTGCATAATCTACAGGACTCATGTCAAAGTACTTTCCTGCCAGCCACTTAGTATTGGTAAAACAAGTTCAGCCTTGACTCTGACTTCAGTAGGAGTCGGAACACAGATGAATCTGGCTCAAGTAAATTCAGGAGTGCACCTTGTTTCTAAGTAAGAAAGGTAATAATATCTGTCTGTAGGAAAGACTACTGTGAAGAAGTTACAATAGTGGGAAGCAAGGCAGAAAACTTTACAGGAGGCTGTTTATTTAATTAAAATGAATATCCATTCACTGGAAAGAACAGCGGTGGCTCATGGAACTGCTGGGTCACCCCCCTTGGCTTCACGTCTCTTTTCTCCTGGCTCTCCTCCAGCGTTGCCAAGTTTCAGCTAATGGCTGGAGGGAGATACACAGCCTGTCATATTTTCCAGGCTAACATACAAGATGAATGGTGGCAGTGCTTTTAAAATCATTGGCAGTTGGATGCTACCCCACTGCATCTTTCATGGTGTTGAGTGCCAGTCCGCACCGGCGCGATGTGGGGACGTGGACAAAGTGGATGGTTCTGTGGCATCTGTGAGGTACCGCTGGGGTCTTCTTTAGAAATGTTCAACTAGAACTAAGGTCCTGTTTACTTCAGAATAGTGCTGTCTGCTGTTCAAAGTGAGGAAAAGGCAAAGGAGGGAAAGAGTGATTGACTAGATGAATTTAAAGAAGAATTTTAAGAAGTGTCTACTGCAATCAACAACCAAGTTGAGGATTTTACTGAACAAACATGAAGGATATGTTTCCATTCACGTATATGGCTCCTGTCCCGAAGCTTTGTAGCAATCTTTTTCTCTTGTTGAATCTGAACCACTCCCATCTTCCACTGCTGAGCAAATCACTTCACCTTCTGCAAGCAGCAAGGTCTTCCTGCAGCAGCAGCAGCAGCCACTGCTCTCTGGCGTCGGACCAGAGGCAGCTCGGATGGGGTGCAGCCCGTCCACACATGGCACAGAGCCCAGCTCACAGGGTTGCATTGCACAGAAAAGGTGCAGTGAGAAAGTACACCTTGCGCAGCAGCCTCAGTGCTTTCTGCCGTCTCCACATAGGGGAGAAAAGGGCATCAAGGTAACGTGAGCTTTCATTCCCTGTAAAGGCCAAATAGCAGCAGGAAAATGGGTTCACTCCTGCACTTCCGCCACATGAGAAAAAATTTGGCTGTTTCTGCCTTTTTCGTGTTTCCTGGTGGCGGTTCAGCTCTGATCGCTGTGCATCCCTGCTTTTCCCCAGGTCAGAATACACATTCTCTTTGCAAGGTAGGACGTGCGAGATGGCTGTCTTCTGCCCTCTTTCAAGGGAGGAGGATATTTTTATTAAGTCTCTTTTCTTTCAACTAGTGGCTATTCATAGGCGTTACTGGCTCAGGAAGCTACTTGGAGGTTCTCAAAGAGCATTGCCAACAGGCTCCTTGTACTGCAGACGCTCTCGCTCATCTTGCTTGTTGGTCAGCGGTGGTGTGAAGGGGTAGTAAAGCATAACCATTTGCCACTCTAGAGAGAGTACCACTCCTCGGTGTACTACTTTTGTGCAACTCCTCTTCTGGAGAAACACTTTCAGGTTTTCTAACCCCTTTTTGGGGGCAAAGGGGAGAGGGTTGATTTGGTTTGGTTTCAGGATTATGCAAACTTGTGTGGGACAAACTTGTTTTCGATTTTACCCAAATTATTGCTTACAAAGCACTTTGAGATAAGTGGATGAGAAGCACTATGTGAGAGCTAGCTCTTCTTAGATGACATGAGGCAACATCAGAAACTTGCCTTCTGGGATCCAAAGTTCTGATCAGTGAAAAAAATATGAAAATGGGGAGTTTGGGCCCTTTATTTAATAAGCTGAATTTTCCGTATATGGACAGAATGTATTGTTTGTGCCTGAACTAGTAGCCTTCATTCCTGACTGTTGTGTGATAGCTTTAGTTTGTTTGACATCTTCTCTTTTTCAGTGTTGTGAGTTTCTTACTTTCTTTTCCCTTCCCCTCCCACCCTTCCCCCAACTCTTTTTTTTCTTCTTGCGATTTAGAAGTCAAGTTCCTCTACCACAACGGGAGAGAAGATCACAAAAGTCTATGAACTAGGAAACGAGCCGGAGCGCAAGATGTGGGTAGACCGGTACCTGACATTCATGGAGGAGAGGGGCACACCCGTGGCCAGTCTGCCAGCTGTGGGCAAGAAGCCCCTGGACCTGTTCAGGCTCTACGTCTGCGTCAAAGAGATTGGAGGTTTAGCGCAGGTGAGAAGAAGTGTTTGAAAGTGAACCTTTTCAAAAGGCGATACATATTTGCATCTAGAGTATTTCCTGCTGGTTACGCCATTACATTTTCAGCCCTGACAACATTGTTGAAGAAAATAGAGTTTCGTGCTTTAATATTTGTCCGGAGTAGATTTTGGGCTGCATAATTGCTCTACAGCTCTACAATATGGATCAAAATTGACCATTGCTGTAGACAGATGTTACCTGTTCAGGGGAATCCAGTACTGTCACTAAGAGAAGAAAAGAGGAAAAGGCCATTGGATCAAAGTTACGAGTAAGAAACACATGATAGAGCTGAAAGGAAAAGGAGTGTTTGAAATCCATCCTTCCCAGATAGGGATACTGCTTCTAGGACAAATCAGTTCATCTCTTCAGAGAAGTGGCAGGCGTATTCTTGAAACACAGCCCTTCGTCCCAAACCTTTCATGTCTGGGCGTCTCTGTACAGTGCATTTGTTTCTGAGACAAGGACTGTGCTTTTCCTGTGTTTGGAAAATGCTTAGAGGGTATTTTGACTTGCCTTACAAACATCATGATCACAAGGAAAAGGTGAATTACTTAATTGAGATGAAGGAAAATGAAAGCAGGAAAAGCTGAGAATAAAAAAGTCACAGATGGGAGAGAGAAGCTTTGGTTTGTGTTCTTACCAGTTAACTGTAAGTTTTGCAAAGGGGTGTTTGGAAATGACTTGTAAGTTCTGTAAGACTGACCACCACAGAGCAAAATTAAATGTTTCGTTGTCTTGCACCATCAAAAGGAAAAGCCGAAGATAATGGTCAGTATTTGCAGCCTTAGATACGGTATTCAAATCAATTGTCCTTGCCTGATGCTTCTACAAATCATCCCTTGCATCTAGGGGATCATTCTGGCTAGGTACTAGAAGCTACCCTGAAGTGCTGAGACCCATAATTTCTGTTTAAGAACGTTTAGGGGTGTTCAGTGCTTTGCAAGATGACGTCTTAAACATAGCTGTGTAGGTAAATATGTATATGCAATATTTACTATAAAATAGGTAATATTTAATACTTAGGTATAATTTTACACTAATTACAAAATCTGAACTCAGAAATATGGCAAACAAATCAGATCCTGAGAAGGAGAGCATATTTTAACAATCTGTGTGATTAGTTCAGGAAAGAAATATCCAGCATCAATTAGTACCATTTTCAATGCTATTTTGAATAGTACACCTCACCACATAGGGTGTGACTATTGAATTACATCATTGGACCTTCAAGTCCAGCGATTTTAGCTGTTCCTGTTATTAAAGGAAGGCAGAGAAACCTAATATAGTTCACCTTGCCAGCTGTTAAATGCTGTATGTGAGTAAGAGATGTTATCCTGACATTTTTAGTGATCAGCTCATGCCCCCCAGCATCATAAAGATTTGATTACTTTTAGCTCAGAAAGCTTATTACAGGTAAATCGTATCATGCAGCTGCTCTGCCTCATACAGCATTGTTGTGCCCATAGCATGACTCTTAGCATCAGAAATTAAGCAAGATAGAGGGCAGATGGGATGTTCTAGAGAGTCATTCGTGTTTGCTTATTATGGAAATTTATTTTATTTTGGGACACTCAGTGTTGATTTTCAGTGACAGACATGATGCATTGCCGAAGAATAGACGCTGTTCACTTAGACTGAGTTTTGAAAGAGCTTGAGTTACAAATGTGCATGCATCAGTACTGGTAAAAAAGAAAATAAAGGCTCCTGGCTTTGCCGGTGTGCCCACACGAACGATCACCATGTTTATCTGTTTGGGGCTACTGAGAGGTGCAGAGCTTTGCTTGCTGAGGTTTATTGAAACGCATTTGTGCGATGCGCTCCTACAAAGCTGTTGCTCCAGCTGCTGCGCTCCCCATCTCATGGTTCTGCCCGGGGAGCGGCAGGGAGTGGGGCTGTGCGGCAGCGGTGCGTATTCCCTCTCTGAATAGTTGCAGTTGACGGGGTCCCAGCATGAACAGACCAGCTGTTGGCAGTCGTCTTTTGAATGCCGCTAGACTGGGCGCTTCGGCGTGGACGTTGCTGTTGGCGTTACGCAATGTGTTCATTGCGCGCCGCTTAGCTGTAAGGCAGTAGGCACGAAGGGCCGTGTAACTGGGTTTCGAGCCTGAACAGGGGCAGTTTGTGAAAATCATGTCTGCTTTAACTCCTGGGTCCTTGCAGAATGTACCAGGGAAATAAAAGCACTTTGCATAGCCATGCCAACCTGCTTGCCATTAATGCTATCCCCAAAAGCTCTTTGGTGACTGGCAGCAGTTACAGTGTTATTAAACACTCTCAAAGTAAGAAATGTTTTCTTTGCTGGTAGGCAGGCTCAGGAACGGTATGGCTAATGATAACCTTTGTAGCTATACCAGTTAAGTTGGAGTCATTAAAATCTCAGGCCTTAGGACAAGTGGCAGGCATCGTGGCACGCAAGAATCGAGATTCTTCACAAACAAAAGCTGAGATGCTCAGACGTTTGAAGCCTGTTTATTTCAGTGCTGCCTCCCCTCCTTGGATCATACCTAGCAATTGCACGAGTGGTTGAATGAACTCTGGGTCATCAGGTATTACAGCGAAAATACTGGCTGCCATGAGTGGTACAGCCGTGCAAGCCAGTGGCATCATCCAGGATGACAAATGGACTTTGCTGTTGTTACAGATCAGCTGTGTGTGAGGAACTCAGGAACAGAGTCTTTCAATATTCGCAGCCTCACACGACAAACAAGACTCGCAGCAGAGCTGTGCAGTCAGCACTGTAGTAGAGAGTATTGCTGGACTAGCCCTGGGTGTTTGAAGTCTGCCTTAATTGATTTAAGGGGCCTCGCTTCACTCTGCCTCTCATCTGGCCAAAGGATCATTGATCTGCCCCTGCAAGAGGCCCAAAAGTGAACAGACTTGAACCAGGAATTAGAAGCTGCACGGTTTGACAGCTGGTGGCTATTTTGGAGAAAAATTTATTTTTCGTATTGATGCGCAAGCACTTAAATTGCAGAATAATACTGTTATTGCTTTCTAAATCAGTTTTTAGAAGCTGCTTTTTAATTAGAATGGGGTGGGTGTGGGTGGGTGTTGGAGAGAGGGAGAATGAACGTGCATTTGCTTGGAGATGGATTGCTAACTGAAGAGCAGAGGCTTTGGAAGTGTGCAAGGCATTTGAAAGATGCACCATAGAGAAGACTCTCCACAAGCGAAGCTTTTTATGTAGCTATCAGCAGGTTCCTTAATGGTTTTATAACTGTAAATGCTGTCTATACATTACTGTGTGTGGGAGTAATGAGCATTAGTTAAAAGAGGAAAATAAAAAAACTAAACCAAGACAGTAAGTGCTTTTTTATTTTCTTTTTTTTCCCCCTCCTTTTCTGTCTCCTGATTTGAGCAAACCACTTTGCTGCTAACCACTGATTCTGCCATTTATTTTGCTAGGTTAATAAAAATAAGAAGTGGCGTGAGCTGGCAACCACCTTGAATGTTGGCACTTCGAGCAGCGCAGCCAGCTCCCTGAAAAAACAATACATTCAGTACCTGTTTGCCTTCGAGTGCAAGATTGAGCGAGGGGAGGAGCCCCCTCCAGAAGTCTTCAGCACTGGAGATACCAAGAAACAGCCTAAGATTCAGCCGCCATCTCCTGGTAAGTCAAAAAAAATGCAGCCTCTTACACAACCATTTTTTGAATGCAGAAGATACTCGCTAGGTTACAGTTTATGTATTTAGAAGCACGTCTTGCTAACAAAGATAGATAACATTGTTGGCATCTTGTTTTCAAAGTTGGAGCTAGCTCCTGAGTGAAGTCAGATTTAGCTCTGAAGGGCCGTTGGCAGTTTTCCGTTGCCCACTGTAACATGTAAAGACGTGTGCGCCAGTGTACCCTTCAAATTCAGAGTTACCTTGGCATAGTGAAAAGAGCAGCATTCGGCACGGATGTGCTTGCGCTGTAAGGCACGAGGCAGCCAGTACTGAAAGGAGCATCTAAAGATCAGATTCTGGTACTTGCACTTCCCTTGCTGTGACTCTGAAGCTGCATTTTCGACACAACTGTTGGTCAGTGAAGCTCCAGTTGTAGTCAGGATGGCAGATGCTGGCCTGATCAGTGGGTCTCAGGCGGCTGCCCTGACACTGCTCGTGCTGAATGCGTGGCAGATGGAGGGACATGAGAGCGTGGTGTATCCCCACTGCCAGACCTCGTAGGTTGGAGGCACGCTTTCTGTTCTTTTGTTGCTAATCCTGTATGTCAGATGAGTCGTTAGCATAGCTGTCTTTATCTTCTCATCTGAAAAACTGAAACTGGAAATGCTTGATTTTGGCTGTTGTTTCTGCACGTACAGGGTGGTGTTTGAAACCACACCATTTTCTTTCTAAATTAATTCAGCTGAAGACTCTCAAGACTGGATAGTTACGAATGATATTCAAGGCAGGAAAATTCTTCAATTGTAACATTTTAACTACATAGGAAAAGGTGTAGTAGGTGTTAGTGTGTGATGTTGACTTCTGGACTACGCTTGGGAGAGGAAATACTTCCTTTTATTTGCTAGTTATTAGGCTTTTCCGACCAACAAAATAGTTTTGGTAATACCTACCTTCACAATTACTGTTACGCAGACCACCTTCTTTTATTGCAAAGAGAACAGAATTCCTGGAATGCTTACAGCAGTTTCCTGCATTAGAAGGCAGTATGAGGGATGTATTAAATACCTTAATTTCTGTTAGTGCAGATTACTGGTTGAAAACGGGAAATGGCAAGTCAAGGACCCAGCAAGCTCTCCAGGCAGTTTGCAGGCTGCATGGCTCCAGTCTGAGAATTCCTATCATGGATACCAGAAAATTGTAAAGACCTTTCTAATCATCTAATACTGTTCTAGCTTTTACAAGATCATTTGTTATGACAGTGCTTTGTCAGTACAGAAAAAGATAAAGGCAATAAGGCTTAAATCTTTTTCAGCCTGATGTATTCAGTGTAAGGATTTTGGGGAGTGTTCAGTTAACATCTTCCTAGGTACATCTCTTTGTGCACCCAAAGTACACAGAGGAAGTGAAGCCAAATGTTTACCTGTCTGAAATGAGCGCAGAGTGTCTTGAACGTGCACCATTGCAAAAACTAAAAGATGTTGAATGTGCCTGTCACCTCCTGAGAAGGCTGGTAAGGGGAGCTGAAACTGTTAGACTTGTTAAGGAGAGTGAAGAGGAAATTCATCTGTTTCTAAAACTGAACAGCAGTACTAAAAATGAAAGAGTGTTTTGCTTTGCTCTCTCCTCCCTTACTCCTCTCCCTCCAACACTGCTCTCAGTAGTTGGTTCAGGGATGATCACAGTAAAGTGGCTGAATTTTGGGGTGAAGAATCATTATTTAAATGTGTAAACCTGAAACAAAGGAATAGAAGCGTCAGGTGTACCACTTCTAGAGGCTGCTTTTGCATCATGACGCTACAGATGAAAATGGCAAAGACCAAGTTTAAATTTATCATAACATTCAAGCAAGCTGTCTATGAGGAGAACTGAAACTATTTTTCTGAAATAAAAACACAGCAGGACATAGAGACTAGAAGAGGGAGAAGCAAGCAAAGATCTCAAGGTTTGTTTTGTTGGCGAGAAAAGAGCTCGTGTCACTGAATGGACTGCACTTCTGTACAGAGAAAGGCTTTCCCAGTGTGTATCAGCTTTAGTACATGAAATCCTGCTGAGGTATAGATGCTGCAGAGACTACAAGCCTGTTCTCTTTAATAGTCAGCTTTTTTTCTTGCTCCTTTTCCTTTAGTGTATACCAACATTAACATTTTAACTGCACAAAAGAAGTAGAGTTGTAGATGTACTTTAGATAATCTGTTACTCTGGCATTCAGAGGGAACAGGAGCCTCCAACTTGCTTTAACCATGAGCCTCTGTTGTGCAGTTAGTTCACTGGAGACAGAGCCACTTTAAACCAAAGCCATTCACAGAGAACTAGTGACAGTTATTTGGGCGGGAGTGAATTCTGATAAAAAAGCAGGGGGACTGGTCTCAGAGGGGAGGGCGTTGTGCTTTGTCCAATTCTAACCAGCTGACGCTATGAAATCAGGGTCATGAGAGTTTAAATATCAGCTCATCTTCATAAAACTTTTAAAACTAAATATTTCAGTTGCTCATAAGAATATGTAGGGAATATATAAAAGCATATATAGGGACGGGAAGCCTTCTTGGTACAGGGAAGAACGCAGTTTCTATATAGACGTAGTTCCCAGGCGGATGTTATGCAAGATGGGAGCACAGTGACATGCAGTTCGGAGCAAATCAGTTGTTGCAGATGTCCCGCAGGCAAGGGGTGGTGATGTGACCCCCTCACAGACGACCTTTAGGATGCAATCATAGAGGGACTGCTAGGAGACACACTGCAACAACCAGGGTGAGGAGATCACCATAGAAGAACCCGGTCGAGGAGAGGATGCAATGTGTAAGTCAAATGCATGGGACTGGAAGGCAGTGGTCTGGGCCCGTGTGTTGGTCCATTTGCTTGTAGCGCTGTATTTGGGATTCTCCCATCACTTCTGTTTCTCCAACATCATTAATAAGGTAAATAGTGTGTAAAGGAGTGAATAATTTAGTGCTATGTACAGTGCAATTCAGCATAGCATCAGCAATTATAAGAAGTTGACAAAAGGAGTGTGGGTAGAGCAGCAAAGTGACAGCTGGTTGGCTTTGTTCAGCAGAGGTTTGCACAGCAGCCAGGGTGTTAGGGGCAGGATTACCTGCCTATTTCACTAAATGTTCTGGATTCATACTACTGTCAGAGCCTCTTCTGTTCTTTCGTAACACTCACAGGGAGAGGTGAGGGCCTGAACGCATTTTAGGGTGGCTTGCACTGCTCCGAGGCTGGGCAAGTTGGAGCCATGCGTGTGGCAGGCTGAGGCCTTTGTACCACAGCTTAAACCTGTCTGGGTCAGATCGTGCCGTCAGCGGTGAAGACCAGCAGCAGATCCCTAATGACAGGCCAGCTATTAGAGGACCCCTGTTGGCCTCATGTCCCGATTGCTGGGTCCGTGCCAAGGTCCACGTCAACTGCTGACTGCTCTTCTGCTGCGTAGAAGATCCCTTACAGAGAGAGAGGTATTGTAGGTGGTTGTAAGCATGCTTCTAGGACTCCAGTGCTTCCCAGAAGTGAGCGCAAGGGCAAAATGCTCTTCCTGTCATGTGTGGTTGATAGTTTTGACGAAAATATACACAAATTATGTGGCGAGTTCTAAACTGAAAATAGTAAGGGGGGGACATTATGCTAAGCACTAATGGGTGCCGGAGAGCAAATTTCAAAAAAACATCAGCACGAGGGAGATGTTCTCCATTGCTGTACTCTAGCACTGTAGGTTCTTAGCTGCGGTACGCGGTTGGGCATGCATGGCTCCCAGAGGTTCATCCTGCGCTGAGCGAGCGGGATGGCCACAGTGGTGCAGCTGAGGGTGCTCCTCAGTAACGCTCAGCAGCGGGCCCCCGTGTCAACGGAGATTTGATTACAGCAGACCTGGAAAACTGTGTTGGGAAGAGGGAGCAGAGCGCGCCAGGAGCATGATCCCGGCGTTTCCTTGGCAGTGGAGAAGCGAGACTTGGGGAGGGGGCTGGCGGGGGGAGGCGACACGCTGCCGCACGACGCAGCCGTTCCATGAGCGCGTCTGTAACCAAACGCATCCGTCTCTGCTGGCGGGTGGCTGACTCAAGGGCTGTTATTAGCAGGCAGGTGATGTCATGGCGCGTGTCATGAGGCCAGCCAGGGAATCCCCACGGAAGATGGATGGCCGAGGGGTCGGGAGGG
>Ga0065711_1030743_pt1 | contig 31572 bp, 24 predicted proteins | sample Hoacrofraction12_FD_59098 | JGI IMG/M metagenome (GOLD analysis project Ga0065711, IMG submission 59098) | Hoatzin crop microbial communities from Cojedes, Venezuela - Epithelial fraction 12 v2 (version 2) | ecosystem: Host-associated > Birds > Digestive system > Esophagus > Crop | place... | reverse complement strand
CCCCTTTTCTCCAGTACTGATACTCGAAAAGGTGGAAAATGGAGATCTGAGCAACAAGATATTGAAGATCACGGATTTCGGCTTGGCCAGGGAATGGCATAAAACTACCAAAATGAGTGCAGCTGGGACATATGCCTGGATGGCTCCTGAGGTCATCCGCTCCTCCATGTTCTCCAAAGGCAGCGATGTGTGGAGGTATTGATTTGGCATTGACTGGATACTAAAGAGTAACTAGACCTGCCAGAAAACCTCTTTTATGTTGAAGAATGAGTAATGGTGAACCAAATATTAAAATTCAGGTCTTAAGAAAACTTTTTCCACCAGCTTTCCATCTATCATACTCTCAGACTACTTTGTATTAATTGTAAACATTTTTTGTGCCATAGAAAGTGGTAGACCAGCTCCTGCATGCCTCTAAATTTTTGTTGTTCTATAAATTTACATTCATATTATCCTAGGATTCATAATCCCAGTTCCCTCTGGTTTATCTAAAATAAACTTTTTGTTCTTATTTGGCTATTAGCTGACATAATCAAAGGCCATAAAACAATCTGTGAAGTACTTAAAATTACTACTTTTTTATTGGTTTACCAACAGTAAGATTGTTTTACATTTTGGTAGTTACCTGTCGCTGATGTATATGTACACAAACACACTGTACATGATTGAATTCCCTCTGCGGTTTCAGCCCGAATGCAGTGTTTTTCACTTGCATAATAATCTCATTAATTATTTCCACCCTTCTGGTCCTTCACACAAGATAATAAATCTCTTCTCTAAGTCCATCTGAGAATGTAATACCTAAGTAGTAATTTGGATATATGTATTGTCTTTTCCATTCATGCACTGAGATTTTTGAGAATAGGAGCTACTTTGGTGGGGAGGAGTATAAGGATTGCTCATAGACTTCCAGAAATTGTGTTTGAATATGCCTGTTAAGTGCATTGGTAAATGCAGAATTCAGTGAATAGCTCTAGGACAATGACTTGTCTGGATGCAGGGTGACATGGAACCAGTATTGAACATCTGAAACAGATGAAGTAGACGGAATTTTGTTTTTCCTGTGGGGAGAGAGGTATTGAAAGGTCAGAGTGACTTGGTCTTTACAGCAGTAAGAGTCTGTCACTGGCCAGTAATGCTCCCACACAAGCGTGTGCATGCTGTGAGATCTGTCAGGATAAAGAAACATCCCAGCTGGCAGAATTGTCTGGCTGTTATGGCAGAGACTTGGTGTGGGGATTATCATTTTACTTATCCAGTTTTACTGAATAGAAAATGTATTGCCTTGTGATAAGTCTATGAATTTGTATTTTGCACACTAATGATGTGGATAAAATCCTGACTCTATAATTAAATGTGGTAGCTTCTGTAGTTAATCTGAGATGAACTGAGCAAGAACCAGGCTTTTATTCTGAGTGAAATCTGGCAGAAATTTAAACCTCAAAGCCGTGCACTTTTTCTGTGCATGTGTTGACAGTACTGGTTTGTACACAGCTTGTCAAGCTCTAACATCAATTTGCTCTTCTCTGAAACAGTGCCAGGAATGGCCTTTAATGGTGACCTGGAGGAGAGGGAGAAGGGAAGGGGGAAACAATTTCCCTGTGACTGTAATCCAGGCATGCTGTGAACAGATCTGTAGATGTTCTGTACCAGTATGACCTCATTTTAAACAAGATGAGAACAGGTCAGTTGATTTTGATGAAGGCAGCTCAAGTGCCTTTATACCTGTGCAAAATATCAGTTTGGTCATTGACTTAAGGGCTGTAAATCACTTCAATTATTTGTTAGTTTTTCAGAATACTGTATTTCTATTTTTAAGATTCCTTCATCACTTTCACTTTTTATAGTTACCAGCCTTCCCTTGAAAACAGGTTGAGTTGCTTTCAGTGGTCTTGCTTAAACAGAGGGTCATCACCGTTAAGAGAGCTGTTATATTGTCTCTGAATAAGCTATCTCTGGTGGCTAAAACCTTGAGTGACAGTTAAGTAAGATGAAAAGAACATGGTGTTTTGAGGCATGTATGCAGAGCACAAATACTTGCCGGTGCAGTCACTACTGGTGTGTCAATGACTGTAAGCACTGGATTTTACAAAAGCAATCATGGACATGGGTAGTAAATCCTGTCCCCACCCAAGGGTGCAACTTGAGATTCTTAACAGGATGAACTTTTTTATCCTATTAGGCTTGGCCCTCCTCTTGTAAACCTCAACCTCTTCATTAATTACTGGGGTAAAGGGAGATTTTGCCTGATAACCTTCCAGTTAGTCTGTGCAGCATCAACAAAATGGGCTCTGTCTGTCCCTAACGTTCACAAACCCTTTTATTTCAACACCTTTTCTGTAAAGCTTGTTAGAATAATACTGCTGGCTGCATTGTTGCCCAGCCTTTTAACAAGAGTCTTATTCTGCTAGAGTTCTTGCTGCACAAACAGGTGAAGAAGATGTTGGAGAAGATGCTTGCCAGGACTGAAATTTCCTGAGTCGGTCTTCTCTCATCATAAAGAACTGCTTCATACAATTCCTTTCAAAGCATGTCTCAAGCTCCATTTAAAAAATTCAAACTGTTTTTTTGTCCCACTCTAAAGGAGGGTTGGCAAAGAACTTAAAAGGCTGAGGAATGCTCCCACACCACTGGTGTCTATCACCAGGGTCTGGGACACTTTAAAGCTTGTTGATAACAACAGTACTTAGTACATCTTGCTAGTGAAAATTTATTGCTATGAATTTTGCTCTGTTGCACCCACAGGCTTTAGATATACAGCAGAAACCTTGTGCTTATATTGCACAGAGGACAAAAGCCATGATTTTATTTAAATATGTCAGTTCCTGTAAATCTATTCATGTGTTTGAGAGGAGAGTTATGCATTTGCTTTGGATTTACAGGGGTGAAATTGAAGCACAGATATTGCAGCTTATCTGATACTGTACAGCAAACTAATGTTAGTAGGCATATAATTCACATTTCTCTCATTTTCTCTGCTTAAATGTATTTCTTGTTTGCTGTGCACTTCATTTTTGACTTGTGCTGCTTAAAAGACAATCATGTTGTCAATATGATTGGTATGCGGAAGATAAAGCCACTGTACAACCTTCATCTGAGTTCCCGGTGTTCCTCAATTTAGATGCTTTTAAGATGTATCTAGAGACCAGTGAAATAATGAGGATTTTAGTTTTCATTTAGGAATGGAATATTAGAACTACCTAAAACCATCTGATTATCAGATCAAGATGTTTTGGGCATTCCGTGGTGGGTGTAGGAACTTGTCATTAGAATATTTCATCTGAACCAAGTATTGGCAAGCAATTCCATCCACAGCTGACTGCTTGCAGGCTTCCCTCAACTTCTGTGTGAAATGAAGCACTGGCAAGACTTCAGTACCTGGCAGATAAGTGTCAACTAGCAATACTGGTAGAAGCTCACATGGGAGAAGTGTACACAACTGACTGTTGTGTGGAATAAGCAGGATATGTCATCTCTGTAACTGCCAGTCCATGCACAATGATAACTGTTAATAGCCATTAAAATGTAATGAATTTTTTTTCTTAACAAAAGTAATAATCAAGTTTCTGTTGTTGCTGGGATCTCCTTGTTGGACTGATAGTTCCTTTCTCATGGGATGTACTGAACCTAGGGAGGTGAAGAAGAGGAACCTATGGTGCAAATGCCACTGAACATAGCAGTGAGAAGAAATTCCTATCTTTTTCTAACTTCACAGACTTACAAGGGAGGTGGCAAAATCGCATGTGAAATCATGCAGTTCTCCAGTCTCCCTCTCCCTGAAAATCCAGTATGTAGGATTGAACCTGATATTAAATGGCTTAAAGGATTACTGGATCATTAGGAGATGGTTAATTATTCATACAAGTGTCAGTTGACTTGGATGCATGGGTTGTATCACATGGTTGATTTCATAATTAAAGTCCAAAAATTACTACTGGGTGCTGGAAAAATAAAAATGAGCTTGACCAGTTTTTCTTCCTCTCTTTGGAGAATGAGGAGAGGCCCTTGATTCTTTCTTCATGTGCCTTTTTTTGTATAAATCTCTTCTGACTCTGTCTTTTTCCTGTGTAATTCCCAATCCCCTTCTTGAGTGTTAATGGAAAACACTCTGTTCAGCACCTCTCTTGCTGTTTAATCACTTGGGATGACTGTTGTTCAGATGCCACAAAGCATTGCTCCCCTAGTTCTGTGGAATTGGTACTCTCAGCAGTGAACTGTAAGTACGTGAGGAAGAGGTCACATTGTTTTGTCAGAAACAAAGTGACCTTTCCTGCAATATATACTTCTAGTGTCACGTTAGAAGAAACACCAATCTGTCCATTCCTTTGTCTTTCAAAAACTACCCTGCAGAAGAAGTGCTTTGAGCACATCAATAGTGCTTTCCTAACCATTCCATTAAGAGGAGAATCTAATATATGCTTTGTCCAGCACTGGTGGTAAAGTAATAACATGACTCTTTGGTAGTTTTTCCTACCTTTTGATACCAACACTTGCATCCAAACTGAAGAGTAACATGAATGATCAATCAGATTTAGACAGAACAAATATATATATTCAGTCCAGTATTAATTTTCTGAGAGTGTCTTAAGAATCCTAGGAGGCCAAGAAAAACCCTTGAAGTCCTGTTTATTTTTTCAAATGAGGCTATTGATAAGTTAAGAAATCGAGAAACTTGATGGAAAGAAATAATCAATTACAATTATAATCATTATAATATCCAGAATATGAATTACATAGGGAAAAAATGTAGCAGATTATTAAGCAAAGTATCATTTTTTTACTTATACAAAGTAAACTAGCTGTGTTAGCAGCAAAGGTGGAATCTCTAGTGACTGAAATTCCCTATCTAAATAGGAAAAGTGGTGTTAAGACTGTCCAACTAACGTGGCAGCAGTTACAATTGATGTTAACAACTTGGTAGGTTGGAGGCGAGATTGCAAGAATACAAGTTGTGATAATGAAAATTTTGATTAGTCCCAAATGGATAGGGCAATTGTTGCTTCGAAACAAGAAGAGATTAATCTTTTAGCCTCAGAAATTACTGTTTCAAGGAGCAGCTATTCAGGGAGCATCTAGGAAGAGAAGCAGTTTTTCATTTCATCTTCAGGTGTGCTTAGGAGGCCTTCACAATTGTACAATATAACATATGGATACTTAGATGCAATGTCTTTGCAAGAGAAATTAAGAACAATTAGTCCATTACAGTAGTGTTTCATCTCAAGGAGATTAATGACAACATTGAGGAATTTTGTGTAAAAACAACAAAAGGGCAATGTGCAACATGGATATCTTTTAAGGACTCTATGTTAAAGCTCAGAGTGGATGCATAGGAAAGACTTTAAATGAAAGAAGAAGATAATGTAGAAGAGAATACTGGAAGACATCCTTCAAAAAGTTAAACCTGCATCCAAATGAGGAAAATTAGGCATGGACTTCAGTGCTGGAGAGTTGAACTTATAACACTCAAGAAGATTAAAAGGGTTTTGATGACAAAACAGAAACAAATAAATGGCTTTTAAATGCAGCACAGATGAGAACCCTGCAGGAGTACAGACAGCGCAGGAGTGACCCAGATGTAAGAGTGCAAAGAAGATGAGGCTATAGCAGAAAAAAATTAGGAGTGACTTGCATCTGCTAGAATGGAGCAAAGAGAGGCTTTTTAAGCTGAAAATTTCTCTTTAAGGGGACCGAGCTGGAGGAAATCTCATACTGAGTTACTATCCACAGAGGTGTTAAAACTGACGGATAAAATGAACGGTAACAAATTGCTGGGATTTACAGTAACATCCAAGATTTCTAAAGGAACACGAGAGAACCAGTTCAGTTAATAGCTGTGCTGTATAATGTGTTGCTTAAAGCTGCCTTAATGCCAGAGAAATGGAAGGCAGCAAACATGATGACAGGTCTTAAAAGAGCTTCCTGAGGATCAGCAAGTCTGAGTTTCAATTCTGCTAAATGGTAGAAACAGTACTAACGAACGGGAAGCTGGTGGACATATGAGCTTGTCTGGGGAAGAGTTGGCTTTTGTAGAAGGAAGTCATCTCTTGTGAAAAAAATTAAAATTCTTCAAGGAGTTACTGAGTATGTGGACAAGTGTTAAGATTGCTCATACCAGATTTAGATTTATAAAAACTTGCAATAAAATCTTTTATCAAAAGCTTTTAAAGAAAGTAAATTGATGTGGGAAAAGAGAGCAAGTCTGTTTCCCATCACTTAGTCAATTCTTAATTACTGAAGGAATAGGTCAGTTTTATTGGTGGGGAATTCTGTGTTCAACTTGATCATAAGTGATGTAAAAAAGCAATAAATGGTTAGGTAGTATTTGTTGATGATACCAAGTTATTCAGGATAAGAAAAATTAATCTACTGCAGAGAGTTGAGGAAAAATTTTACTATACTAAGTGATAAAATAGATGAAATAGTCATAAACTCAAAGTAGTACCCATGGGAGAATTTCACATGTACAATGATGGGCTCTAAATTTTACTACTATGATTCAGTAAAAAGATATTCGAGTTACTGTGGGTAACCTAGCTCATTTTGTAAGGAGTCAGAAAGGCAAATGGCAAATGAAAATTCAATAGGAAAGAAATAAAGAAGAAAAGAGGAAATAGTGTGTGTCTCCCTGAATCTTTAAAACTTTATGTGATTTTGGTCATTCCAACATAAAAGGTTTAAATGGAATGAGATGGCACGAGAGATGTCAAGATCAATGAAAGATATGAAATGGCTTCTATTTAGGAGAGTAACTAGATTTGGATTTAGCTAGATTGGGATTTTGGGGGCTGGAAAGAAGATGATTTAGTCAGGATGTAGTGGAAGCCTGTGAAATCGGGGATGGCATGGAAGGAGCTAATAGGGAACATATGTTCGCTCTTCCTGGTATTGAAAGAACTACAGGGAAGCAAATTAAATTACCAAGTGAGAAGCTCAAAACAAACACATGGAAGTATTTTTTGGCATTAAATTTGTGGAACTCACTACCACAGAGCATAGCGGATGGTGAATGGGTTCAGAGGAGAACGAGACAGATCAATGGATAAAAAAACTCTCAGGTCACTAAGTATGAAGAAGCCATCTCTGGCTTGGGCTTCCTAGAAGCAAAGAGAATATTCTGAGGATATATTGTTTGTCCTATACCTGGGAGGAGAACAGTCCTACAACTATGTCCGTAACTTTGTAGTTAATATTTCATAGAACATCTTAAGAATTCTAAAGAAGTGTTTTTTACTTATTTTTAAAAATCACAACCCACCAAACAATCTCCTTCACATTTTTCAGAGTTTCACTGGGCTGTTGTTTGAAATTTTCTGAATTAGTTAGAAGATTTATGTTAATGTTTTTCAGATTATTCCCAGTTTCCAGAGAGAAAATTGTTTTTGCCTAAAAGGCAAAAATGGCATCTTATTTCATTCTTACTGAAAAATAGCAGATAAAATAAGGCATGTCACTGGCTTGGCAGCCATGATGAGCTTGTCCAGAAAATTGCAGTTTCTTCAGTGTACCAGACTCACCCTGATAGGTTCAGGTACTTTCTTGTTGCTTAACAAAGAATGTGTTAGTCAAACACTTATTCTCTTTTCTGTTTCCTTTCTGGTAGTTACGGTGTGCTGCTTTGGGAACTCCTAACAGGAGAAGTACCATTTCGAGGAATTGATGGTCTTGCAGTAGCATACGGTGTTGCCATGAATAAACTTGCCCTTCCCATCCCTTCCACATGTCCAGAGCCTTTTGCCAAACTCATGGAAGGTAAGTCAGCTGTGGGGTGAGTATTGTTTGTGCTGTTTCTAGAGTGCTGTTGAGTGTTGCCTCCTTGCGTTGGTTTTGACACCTAAGAGCACAGGTATCTCAAATGGCTTTATTTAATGATGCAAGTTATTGTGGGAGATAGGCTTGGCTGTTAGTGTGCTGTGACAGTTTCTCTGTTAGAAGGGTACTATCTGAAAGATATTTCCCTGCCATTTTTTATCAAATGGCTTTATAGGAAAATGGGGGCCAGTGCTGTTATCATCTAGCTTATTGTTTTCTAGTAGTGAAGACTCACCAACACCAAAACGTCACGTATTTTGGTCTAGTTTGAAGTCTTTAACTTGTTTTGAAATTCATAGCTTGAACATCTTGCTAGGCAGTGTCAGACTGATTTGAAATGAAACTTTATCCTGCTGACATTTCAGGGAGAGGGTTGAAATGCGCCTTTGACATTTGAAAACAACCCAAAATTCCAGTCAGAATGATGTGATTTTCTACTTTCTGTGTGGAGATAGTTCATACCCAAGGTGGGCTACATGTGGATGAAAGAAATATAGGAGTTTGTCATCAGAGCTGTGGTAGTTATTAAAAAGGATTCTGTCAGGTAGCTTTTAGGCTGTGCCTGTGTGACCTGCTTTGACAGCTATTGCAACTGCTTACATATCTCCCAAGCTTCAGTTGTTCCTCCCTCCCTCCTTCCTTCCCTCCCTCTCTCACAGTAGTACCTTTAGTGTTTTTTTCAGTGCCCCTATTCCCAAGGATTTCCAGGTGTTTGTATGTAACAAACATTTTTATACCTAACTGACAGAAAGAAAAACTGAGGTAAAGAGAAATCAGACATGTTTTTATAGTCTTAGCGAGCACAGAATGGGTCTGAACATAGAACTGATATTCTGTGGCCTCAAGTGGTGTTTTTAGCCCCAAGAAAGGAATTTGGTTCATGCAAGAAAATGTTTCTGATGAATTTCTCTGCTTTTAGCATGCTTTTGCATTTCACTGGTCTTTTCTGTAGGTTATGGGCTTCAGTTGAGTTAAAGTAGAAAATTTCATGTAGTGTTGTGCTGGAAATGAAATATCCTACTGGATAATAAATAGCAGCAGGGTCACAGGCATAGTAGCTTGAAAGCAATGTAAAGCAAGAAGCTGCATTCGAAAGAGTTAATGGATGGAATGACCAGCTCAGTGTTGTGGCAGGGCAGTTTATTTTGACGTGGCTCCCTAAAACAAGGACCCTGGATTTCTTAAATATAAGTGAGGTATCTGCTGCTGGGCTTAAACATAATGCCCTCTATCGGGAAAGTCAGGTAGAGAGATATGGCCTGCACTTGAACCCGGTGGCGCAGGGGTGAGCACCCACACGGCATTGGAACGCTTGGCTTCTCCGTGCGCAGGGGGAAGAAGGGAACAAGAAAACAATTACTTTCTGCCCCTTCACCAAAGCTGTTTTTCAAGCAGGCTGTTTCCTGTCTCGGGTGAACTCTTGTTCCCCTGACGCTGCTTTTAGTTTTGAATTACCGCCCTGGTGGTCTTCGCTGAGACAATAATGCTGAGCTTTCCCTCTTCACAGAAAAGACTTGTATGTTACAACTGCCCTCATTAGTGCAAATAATGGCAGATCTAAGCCTGGGAAAAGAAAAGCCACGGGCCACCTGCATAGTTATCCTGTTCACTCATTCATGCATTTGGCTGGCTGCAGCATTTTGTTTTACTTTGGGTCATGTTTGCTTTGCCGTGCTTAAAACCTGGGCTAAAGAGGCAGGGGTTATGGCACTGACAGTCCAGCTGTATCACCCGTTGCTACTAATTGGTCAGCAGCAGGGGACCTTCAGAGCACTCTTTAACATCCTCAGTTCTTTATTTTGATAAGAGATGCAATCTGAAATCCATAAACACAAATGTGTTCCAGCTTATGCCTCCTGGAATCTGATCACATGCTGAAATACCAGTATTTTTATACCAGCAGTTTTGAAACCAAAACTCCCAAATGCAAAATCACAGTAACACTAAAATCAAAGAAGACCTGCAAAACCAAGCCTCAGCAGTTGCACAGATTTTGTGAAGTATTATTTATTTTTAATTACATCTGCCCCTGTGTGTATTTCAATCCATAGAACTGATGAATGAATGTCTTTTAGGGCATCACCAATTTTTTTTTTCAGAATGCTTCTTTTTTTTCCAATTGTAAGGTCTAGGAAACTTTAGAACATTTTTATAAGTCTTGCCTTGTGCTGTAGTAATGTGTGTCTGAAATCCAGTGACCATTTAGAGCAATGATAGTATGAGCATCTTGAGACCCGTGTGTTACTTTCTTCCACTCATGCACAAAAGCTGTATTCCCTAGAAATATACTTGAATGCGAAGTTTTTTCTGTTTGGTTCTTTTCAAATATTGGCATGCAGGAATCTAGCAGTACTAAAGAGAATAAGGATACTGGCTGAACAAGAACCTGTGTAAGTGCCAGTATGGGACAGTATAGAATGAGAAAGTAATGTTTTCTGCAGGAGTAGAAATAAGGGTGAGGCAAGAAGGAGGACTGAATGAATAAGAATTTCCTATTCAAAAGTGTTAAGTCAAACATTTTGACTTAGTGTCTTTTTTAAAGCATGTTCTTAATGATTTTGTAGCTTGAGATGTTACTTCATACCATTTTCTATTTCCAGTGTGCAATTCCCATCTCTGTAAAAGGAGTACCTTGTTTTGCTATTGCTAGTTGAGTTGCCTCATGTACTAAGATGGGTATCTTAAATTCTGCTTTTTTAGAGCTCTGTAATTGAGTAACTCAGTGCACTAGATTGTAAATGAAAAAGCTTTTTTATCTGTGGTTTCTCTTAAAAGCAAGAGAAAAAATCCTGATCAAACAAATTTATCTTAAATAAAAAAAGAACTCTAAACAATGAGAAAACTCCAAATGCACTATTTGGTGGCATTATTTAATCTCCTGTTTCCACTCAAGTTATGCCCAGTCTGCTTTGAAGGAGAGATTTTCAGTTCTGTGGAGGAGATTCATAATGACTCAGCTCAGCATTACAGTTTGGCATTAGAAGGACCTCTGACAGATATCCTTGTGCAGTATGGCTGTTAATTCTGTGGTGTAAGTGTGATAAAATAACTGTTTACAAGAGTCTTGCATAGTATCTCCACTCTGTGAGCACATACAACTTAAAGCAAAATATTTAAGAAATTATTTATGATTTTTTAATATATGCTTGAAAATGTAACTTTCTGTAAAATTAGTAAACTCTATTTTACTTGGCATATTATTGCAGTAGAACCTAGAGACCGGGTAGTTCAGGATCTGAAGTGATGTGGGATGTTGTATAAGCATGAAAGCATGAATTCCATACTTGACTTATGATCAGACAATAGTCAATGCAAGGGGGAAATGGAAAAGATGGGGTAACACAGATAGTGTGCATGCCACTCTTAGCCACTGGGGATCAGTAAAGTGCCACTCATCTTCTCAAACCTCCAGTCTAAAAGATGCATAACAGTCACTTGTCTTTGTCCTGTTCTAGATTGTTGGAACCCTGACCCACACTCACGACCTTCCTTTGCCAGTATTCTAGACCATCTCACTGCCATAGAAGAGTCTGGTTTCTTTGAAATGCCCAAAGATTCCTTCCACTCCCTGCAGGAAGACTGGAAACAAGAGATCCAAGAGATGTTTGATCAGCTCAGAGCCAAAGAAAAGGTGAGTAGAGAAAAACACTCCATGCTTGTGCTCTCTAGATTATCATTTCCCATTTCATAATTCAAACAGAGATCACTGTTTAGTGCATCCCAGAGTTAATTTTGTATGTACTTTACTGGAACTTGTAATAAGCCCTCGAAATCAATGGCAGGTTATGATGTACACAAGGGCAGAATCATGAGCAAAATATCTGCCTCGTGAGCTGCTACTCTTTCTAATATTGTAGTGAGCTTCCATTATACACTGTGCAAACTGCTATGATGAGTTGTCTTCATTATTTAATGCATCTGATAACTGTTTCACTGTTAGCATCTTAACAGAGCAGCCCAATGATAGTTGCTAACAATAATAGTAGGAGGGGTAGTTTCAGCATACATACTCTAGCAAACATTGCAGCTTTGGTTCTGTCAGGTTGTGTTTTCCAGGTTTTGAGCACAGCCAAAGTGCATAGCCTATAATAAACACGAGTGCTGGTCAGGGGAATGGTCCGATAACTGTTATAATCGCAAGTCCTCCTGGGTAAATAGCAGGGAACTAAAATGCTAGCAGGAATAAAAAGAACTGTGACCACCAGCCTCAAAGAGTAGGAGTTAAATGAAAAAGCTGACGATTTCTTCAAGCATACTTGCAGAAAGCACAGCTTACCGCATCTATGTTAAGGGCCTTACAGAGACTGTCTTTACAGTTGGTATGAAATCCTGCAGTGGAACCAGTCTTGCCTGAAACTAGATTCATAATAACCAGCCAGTTTGATTTGGGCTCAGAACTTGGGTTTAGGAGGCAGAGAGAAAGAAAGAGAGACCTTGGGGCAGGGCAGATAAGTCCCACAACAATATTTAAAACATTTCTATTTGCATATTATAGGAGCTTTGAGGAAAAATAAAATGGCTAATAGACATTTCCGTGCTGCACCATGTTGTCCCTTGGCATAGCTGTGTTGGAACAGTTTTTGAAAACCAGAAACTTCATCAGACAAAGTAGTAGCTAGACTGCCCTCAGGTTTTGAGTACTGTAGTCCTCTGTAGCAATGGGAGAATTTTATGTCTTGTTCAGCTCATGAGTAAAATGTACCAAACCTCTGTGGTGATGGTATTAAAAAAAAGGTAAAATCTAAACTAAAATCTATCTGATAAGATGAAGTTTAACTTGATTTCTTCAGTTTTTACCTTCTGCAGTGGAATTGGCTAGCTGGAGATAATTATTCTGAGTGCTGAATTCTTTTTGTCCTTCTGGTGAGAGCAGAGGAGTGCAGCAAGAAGAGATTTTGAGATCTCAAGGACAATTTCAGTTGATTCATTTTGTCAACAAAGGAAAGAATGAAAAGTTTGCTTTTGCTCCTTAGGCATAAATAAGCATACCATGCTTGGTGGAAACTGATGGGAATGACCTCCTCATGATGTTGTCTTCATTGATTTTTATGTTAGAGCTGTGTTTTGTGCTATTTTATGATGCATGAGATGGCAAGGTTATTTTTAAACAGTTTAAGTCAATACTGAAGTTAACATTGGTACTTACTGAACAGGAAAGCACGGATTAATTCTTTTCAGTGTTATGAACAAATCTTGCAAAATGGGTTTCCATATGCATGGTACTCTCCAGTGGCTCTTGTAAACATGTTCACCTCAGATATTCAGCATCTTTTCTCATGACGATGAATTCAGGCTTCAGTGCCTTTTCCCAGAATCACAGAATGGCTGAGGCTGGAGGGGACCTCTTGAGGTCATGTGGTCCAGCCCCCTTGCTCAAGCAGGACCACCTAGAGCCAGTTGCCCAGGACCATGTCCAGACAGCTTTTGATTATCTCTAAGGAGGGAGACTCGACAACCTCTCTGGGCAACCTGTGCCAGTGCTCTGTCATGCTCACAGTGAAAAAGTGTTCAGAGAGAATCTGCTGTGTTTCAGTGTGTGCCCATTGCCTCTTGTCCTGTCACTGGGCACCGCTGAAAAGAGCCTGGCTCTATCTTCTTTGCACCCTTCCTTCAGGTTTTATATGCATTGAGAAGGTCCCCCTTCCCCTCACCCAAGCCTTTTGTTTGCTAGGATAAACAGACCCATCTCTCTCAGCCCTTCCTCATAGAAGAGATGCTCCAGTCCCTTAATGATCTTTGTAGCCCTTTGTTGGACTCTCTCCAGTGTGTCCATGCCTCTCTTGTACTGGGGAGCCCAGAACTGGTCAGAGGGTTCCAGGTATGGCCTCACAATTGCCAATGTCCAAATTTTAATACTGATATGAAGCGTCTTGAATGGCAAGCATGGAAGTTCTTCAGGATGGTTTAAGGTTTTTGGCTTTCAGCTGAGCCTTTAAACAGTGGTGCTAGCATTGCTGTGAGGACAAGTCATTGATGCGGTACCCTCAGAGCAGGTAATGTTAATCTTAAGCCACAGGTCACAAGGTAGCTTTTCTTTTCTACTTCCTGATCTCTCTGCAGGAGCTACGCACATGGGAAGAAGAGCTGACTCGTGCTGCTGTTGAACAGAAGAACCATGAGGAGCTGCTGCGAAGGCGGGAACAGGAGCTGGCAGAACGTGAGATTGACATCCTGGAAAGGGAGCTCAACATCATCATCCACCAGCTGTGTCAGGAGAAGCCTCGGGTGAAGAAACGCATGGGGAAGTTCAAAAGGAACCGGCTCAAGTTAAAAGATGGAAATCATATCAGCCTGCCTTCAGGTTAGTGACATGTTAGGTAGGCGCTCAGGTGAAATGGGAGGAACAGGTGAACCTGCAGCTTTGGTAGCTCCTCTCTATTGATATTTACACATTAGGAAGTATTGGATGTACTTTGGGAAAAACATGCCTCTTTAGGATCAAGAAACTAAACTGAATGCTTTTGTGGCTAGCATTCCCCAAAGTTCCAAGTATGAAGGTCAGACGGAAATTTGAGATGTTACATGTTTGTTAGTCACTGGTTGTATACGGTTCATGGTAAAAACGTTGGTGATGCAGTTTAACATGTTAATATTCAAAATGATGAGTTTAATAAAGCATGTACATAAAAAATGGTATAGGTTCTTACTCTGGGAATATTTTACATAATGCTGCAGCAGAAACCATAATCTACTGGATTTCTTGGTGCAGGAACCTAAACATTATCAAAAATACATTGATAGCTGTGAGACTACAGCACTATATCACTAGTTCACAAGTGACCTCTATTACCACCCTTCTGGAAGAAACGTTAAATATTGGTGAGGTGTCAGGGAAGTCATTCTTAAGAATGAAGATGGTGATTTTCATAAATATTGAATCCTTAGAATTTCTGCCGTGGATTCTTATGAAGATTCATATTTGTAAAAGAACAAAAGTGTGGTGTTTGTAAATCACCTAGGGCTCATCGCTACCTCAAGGATGATGGCTTATTCTTTGTTTTCTGAGAGACACTGGCTGTTCACATGTTAGCTGTGCCTTTTTTTAGGTCTGTAAACACCCATTGGTAGTGGGTTTGGTTAGCGTAACAAACTAGAGATAAGGTGAAAGGAATTTTTGCAGGAATATACTTTGGCATAAATGTCAGTCGACACATGGGGATCTGTGTGTTTATGTGTCTCACACATATACTACGATGATATATCTTCGCAAGTGCGAGCACACATCTTTGTTCTGAATTAACTGCATGTACAATGGGGGATAGCAATTAGCTGCAAAACTTCACTTCTACATAGATCCTGTAAATTGCGGTCTTTGAAAGTTACCATAACCTATTTCTTTATTCTTATATTAAAAAAAAAATTATTTAAACTGAGTCTGTGTGCTTTTGTTTTCATTTTTTTCTTTTGGCAAACAGATTTTCAGCATAAATTCACTGTGCAGGCTTCTCCAACGATGGATAAAAGGAAAAGCTTGATCAGTAGCTGCTCCAGCCCTCCTGCAAGTCCTACCATTATTCCCAGACTCAGAGCCATACAGTGTAAGGAGCTCAATGTAGTATTGAATTTGGGAAATGTGCAGTCTGTCAGCGTGGTAAGATGCCAAGATTCCATATCTAGGACAGGACTGTTTAAAAAAAAAATGTTCCTAAAATGTTTGCCTTGTGCCCTGCATGTATGCCTTTAGAGAAGAAAAATGGACTGTGTTGGTGATGGGCAGGAGAATCACCTTCTTTGGAGTCCAAACGTTACCCAAGTTCTTGAAATAGTGCTGTTTGATTGTATAGAAAATACATTCCTTAGGTGCACAGGTTAATATTTAAAAATACTTATCTGCAGAATAAATCTGTGAAACATTATTGAAGTGGATTAAGTTACTGATGGAAGGAAAGAAAAACAAGGGTGCTTGGAAAATAGTGTTCCCATAATAAAACAGAATTAGGCAGACAAGCCATGCAGACAAGCATGTATTAGAAGTATGAGAGGGATGTTAATTAACGTGTGGTGTTTGTATTGGATGTCATGACACTTGTGTGTCTGGTATCAAACTGGTTGTTCTAAAAGAGAAACCAGTGATGAAATAAAGCTGTAAAGCCTATCTATACTAATTTTGAAGGGATCTGGTTTTTAGATCTGTGCTGATAAATGGTAAAAATTATGGGAAAGAAGCCTGAGTGGACGTTTTCATTAATGTTGCTGTTCTGGCCTGTGTTTTATTCTTTATGTTGCTGTGGAACCAACTTTTTAATTTGTGTATCTGTTGTTTTCTTTCCCATTTTCCACTGTTCTTCCCACTTGTCAAGTGACTCCTGCTGAAAGCAGTAAAACGTGGGGACGAAGCTCAGTCCTTCCAAGGGAGGAAGGAGAGGAAGAAGAGAAGAGAAGCCAGAAGAAAAAGGGACGCACTTGGGGACCAAGCTCACTTGGTCACAAGGACCTAGGTGCAGGAGAAGATGGGTAAGAGAGGGCCTGGAACCAGACTGGTTTCCAGTTCTGAAACTGGTTATGAGCTGGTTCACAGGAGATTTGCCTGTCCTCTTGCAAGGACTTTTCTGCTTACAAACTTACCTGTTGTGCCAGGGATGTTAGAGATTCAGAACAGATTACAAAACTGCACTGCATTCCATTGCTTGCTAGAGGTCCAGCACTGACCTGATGCTTTCAACTGCCTGTTATTACCTTGTTATGAGTATTTGTAAGCAGCAGAACTTCTTCTTAGCTGTGTCTGAGAGCTTTTCTTTATTTTCAGGCTCAACTTTCTGTAGTTTCATATCATATCTGAAAATACTTCTCTTTTACAATTCTCAACTATGCTTTTCCTTGTCTTAAATGCTATTATTTGAAAAGTATCTGGTAGAGCCAGGCAAATACCTTCTCTTCAGGCTTTTGAAAAAGACGCATACCTTGACTGAACACATCCTGAAAGTGATTTTTGCAGAGATACAGGTTGTTCTTGGCCCTTTTCTATAGATTCTTGTTCTCTGGCTTCTTTTTTTTAATGTGTGTTAATTATTTATACGAGGATTCCAATGGATCATTGCTGAAATGCTGCTTTAAATTTTGATCTTCGAAGAGGTTCAAATGTCTTGTGATTTTTAGTGGACTTTGAAATTTTTTCCCCTGCTAAATTGATAGCTTGACTCTTGCAATATCTTTTAGCAAGGAAAATAATTAGTTAGAATTTCTCTCTAATATTAATGTGCTCAAGTGTGAAATTCCTGGGAAATAGGTTTTTTACCTAATGCATCACTATTGCGGTCCTCTGCAAAAGGACCTGGATCTAGGTGTTCTAGTGGCATTAAAATATGTTGTCCCTCAGTGTTAACAGGACGATATGGAGGAAGCTTCTTTGATTGCTGCCTATGCTTTACCTATTCTATAGAGGAAGTATAGCATTCTCCAGAATGAAAACAGATGTCACATTTTACGATCATTAACTATATAAAAGGGCAGGAGTTCACTGAAGCTGGTAGAAAAACAGCTCTACCTTTGAATCGTATTCTTAGAATTCTGGGAATAAAGATCTTCAGTATTCCATTCATTACTGTACAGTCTGAAGCACTGAATTGCTTTGGGCACAGACAGCTGGAAGGGAGTTGCTTGCTAACCATGGTTGCTCTTAAAGCTGTCCTGTTCTCCCTACAACTGAGATGTTCTGTAGTATTCATCACCTTTCCCAGGGAGACTCAGTACAGCTACAGCATTTTGCAGAGTATCTGAAACATGGTAGTGTTGCTGAGAGCACAGTATGGTTAACATACAATGAACTACTGCTTCTTGCTGAGATCATGCCAGGCTGGAGACTTATTTAAAGGGAGCAGAGCTGCAGTAAATATTAGTGACTCAAAAGACAGAGTGCTTGCTATTTGTACTACTTTTTAGTTCTAATTTTAGAAGATGGGGGGATAAAAATTGGGGTAAAGTGAAGAGCTAAACTTAGGACAGATAAGTCCACTTCAAGCCTTCTCCATGACACTGTTCTGGTAGCAGCAGTGCTGCTATTCCAGCTGCTCACATAACTCTAACTCTGTGATTAAGGGAACTTGAATCTTCATCTTTTTCATCACTTTCCATGTGTTCTCCACAGGAGGTAATTCCAAATTTATGCAATAATGACATTGTGGGAATTGCAGTGAAATTTTCTAGCATGAGTAAACTAACCTATAATTAACATCAAGTAAAGGCAGTCGTGAAAGATTGTACAGTGATTGTTCACCCTTGTGCATTTATCTTTGAGCATGAGGAACATACACAGCAGCAGGAGGTTGCTGTGCTGAATTGCAGAGTCTGGGTGAAGATTTATGTTAGATCAGTGTCGTGACAGTTCAGTTGTAGTCTTATGGTATATTCTCAAGAATATATTGTGAAGTCTTAATTGTCTTCAAGCTTGGCATTGATTAACCTCAGACTGTTACTATGGCATTGGTGACCTTTACCCTGTTGACGTTTTCACGCTAGTGGTGTTACTGATTTTATGGAAGGCGGCACTGGATTTGGAGTAGTTGTAGTCCTTTAGCTGTTATCTCTTAGAATCTTGGAAGCTAAATAGGGATGAGCCTGGGAACAGACACTTCTTATTCATGGCAGTATTGTATTAATGCCTCAACATTGTGTAACAGAACAGTATTACGACATCAGAGATGCCATCTTACAGTTGTAGGGACGTTTTTTTGCAACTTGCTGAGCAAATAAGCCTTGGCACCTTATCACTTCTAAGGAGAGGTGCTTTTGTCTTCCCAAAAGAAAAAGGCAACAGAAGTAACTCAACCATAATACAACAAGAGTAATAACCTTCCTGCTATTTAACCCAAGCAGAGTACAGGTGAGAAGTCTTTAGGTTCCTGCATTGTCATGCTGGTGACTGAAAGAGAGAGTTCTGCTGCTAGTGCTTTCAAATCATTCTAGTTGCTCTTTGCTTGGAGCAGTAACAAATAATACTGGTCTTCAGGATCTGCTCATATAATTTGGGAGAGAGAGAGAGAAAGAGGAAAAAATAAAAGGGAAGGGTGAAGATTTGATAACCTTGATGCAAACGTAGCAGGCCTTGAAATTATTTTGGTAGCTATTTATCTTTCTGCTCAGATTGAGCTGCGCTTTGTCAATAACAGCAATTCTTGAGACTGTTTTTTGCAAGGGAAGATTGCTCTGAGAAGTCATAAAAAAGCAAACTAAGTTGATGTGTCCTGCTGTACAATAATAACAAAATAACAATAATAACAAAAAGATAACTATGACTATAAAGTGAAGGCTAAGCTGAAGATTACTGCTGCCTATCACTTACAACTTGCTATCTATGCATATAGAGAACAGAGTGTGTATTTTCACAGCTCCATGTAAATCTCCCCTTCCTCAATAGCAGTCTACCCGTATTGTAAGAGCTTTGACATTTACTCTGGGAGGTAATCACACTGCTAACATGGTTTGTTTTCACGCACTAGCTTTCGCTTAATATGCTGCTCTTTTTATAATATTTATCGTAACTATGTGTGTTGTACACACATGGATAATTTAGATACGACATACGTTTTTTGTGGGTTGTGTTAAATAGTTGAGTATGGTATGGAGTAAATGAGGACAGAGACCCACACACAGAATTACATCTTGGTTGTCAAGACCAACAAGTTTTGCAAGTAGGTCTCAGCACTGTGCTGTCTGGATTCACGTTCATAGCAGGGTACTGCATATGCCAGAATGGTTAATGGAGGGAAAATTATGGACTTTCAAGACAATTGTGAACTGTACAGGATGCTTTTAGTGTAATCCCTATAGCACTTGCGGTTATCAACCAGTATGTGCTGAATCAAGTTCAGACCTTGCAACCTTGCTATAGCAACATAGTTTGGTGACAAGTAGGGCATGCCAGTAGAAAATAGTGGAAAAATACATACCAAGGCAAAAAACCCCGACATAATAAAACTTTGAGATTTGAAATCCTGTGATGGAAGCCATCTTAGAAATGCAGAAGGATTCTGGTGGAAAATGAGAATCATGAGAGATAATTCATTACAATCCTTCCCTTACAGAGAAAGAAGGATATGAGCATATTATAGAAGTTATGTATCTTACCAAAGAACAATGCAAGTTAGTAATGGACCTGGAAGAGGTCTCTTTTCTTAAGTTTTCCTGTTCTTTGAATAACAAGTACATGATGTTGTATGTCCAGTTGAGATCATTCAGACTATCCACAGATACTTTTGCTCCTTTCATTCAATTTCTGACTATCCTAAGTGCCTGTTAGCTTTTACCCAACACTACTACGTGTTTCATGTTGGAATGTGGAGAAAGGCACCACAAATAACCTAGTTCAGATGATATTGATGGCTGAACAATAAAACTTCGCTGAGTGTTGATATGTCAGAAAGTTATGGCAATTACTAAAGCTGTCTTTGATGTCATGGAAGTACTGCAGGGAACAAATAGGATGATGGTAACGAATACCTATGAGTAGGGATTACTAGTAAGCTCAGGTGCCAAGTGACATACCTTTAAATGCAGGTGACTTCGAATTAGGGATTTCGTTTGGGTTTTTCACTGATTTGTTTTGGGGGGTTTTGGTGTTGTGTTTTTTTTCTTTTGATCTGTAACTAGAAGAAACAACTATTCTATGATTGTATGATTTATTATTTTAGTTAGCTATTTTTCCATAATCTAGAACTTCTGCTGTTAACTGTCTGTAGTGCAGTGTTTTCTTTAGAGGAGACATATTGGGGCTTATAATACGGAGGCATGACTTTAGCATATTATTTCCCAGTGAGTGATTTTTGACTTTCATTGTTCATTTGTATTTCATGTGGAAATGTTTTTGGAGATATTTTTCCCCTCCTCCTGCTGAGCACTTTATTTTTTACCTGCCATAGTAGCTTTGCCTTGATTTAAAAAGGAAATGTTTCATCTGATTTCTGTAGCGGTGCGTTCTGTTATTCTGCATTCATAGCTGTTGGTTATCAGCAGAGGTCTGTTGACTGCCATGGTGTAACAAATGAGGGAGGGACGTTGACTTTGTTTTTTGTTTTAAGGCCCTGTAAAGATGTTGCAAAATGTCTTGCTATGGGAGGACTTCAAAGCTATGTAATTAAGATGGATACATGCATACCCTAAGTAGAGCAATAGAGAATAGGAGGCAGGAATGAAAATTGGTTGTAAGCATGGTACATCTTCTCCCATCTGTCTACTATTTCAGTCTGAAAGCTCTGGTAGAAGGATACAGACAGTGGTCATCCAGTGCACCGAACCTTGGGAAGATCCAGAGAACTGCACCTGCTTTTCCAGGATTCACCAGCTTAGCAGAGATGGGTAAAGGAATTCCCTGGACTTCATATTCTCATCACCACTTCCATTCACATTTGAATGAACCTCTCATTTCCTAACCTTCACCTGGTACCTTACAGCAATGTTTTAATTTTGGTGGTATCTGGTTTTTCTTGTATTCTTTGTGAAGTAACTACCTTTTCCTCCTGGATTTTCTTTTTGTTTACCCCTCTGCTTGTGCTTCTTATCTATCAAGCTAACAAGCCTCTCTTAATTGCCCTCTAACTCCATGATACCTGTCACCTCCTTTACTGTTAATGATTTTTAGATGTGCAGCATGGTTACATCTTCACTTGCAAGGAGAGATCCTTATAATTTTCCTACCTTTTGCACTTCATTCCAAAACATATAAATTTACTCTAGAAGTAGCTGAGGTGTAGATTGCTACTGAAATGCTGTTCCACAATTGGTCTCAAACAGATTAATGTGTCATTAATTTCTTCCACTTTGACAGTATTTCCAGTTACTTGTCTCAGCCTATCTGCTTTGGAAACAATAGCCTGTGACTATTTGGTTGTTGGAGAATGATGTTCGTGATGAGAAGGACAGTTGCATCTTCTGAGGAGAAGCTCAATTTTCGTGTATATTTGAGGCAGTGAAATTTGCCAGTGAAAATATTACATCCGTGCAAAGTCTGTTTTCATTTGCTTTACAGATGATGAAGACAGCGAATGTCTTAATGGAGAGGGCAAAGTGCACCCTTCACCTGGGCACAATCAGTCATACCTCTGCATCCCGTTTCAGAAGAACGAAGACTGGGATGGCCCTTCTAGTGATGCCAATGAGGAGTCCACCCCTGTGAACTCTGCTACTAGTACCCCACAGCTGACACCCACCAACAGTCTCAAACGTAGCGGCTCCCACCACAAGCGATGTGAGGTTGCGCTGCTTGGCTGTGGAGCAGTGCTGGCTGCTGCAGGCCTGGGTTTTGATCTGTTAGAAGCAGGGAAGTGTCAGCTGCTTATTGAGGAGGAGCCAGAGGCACCCAAGGAAGAGAAGAAGAAGCGTGACAGCATTTTCCAGCGAGCTGGACGCCCACGCAGGAGCACTAGTCCGCCTTCCCGAAAGATCTTCAAGAAAGAGGATCCCATGTTGTTGCTAGGCGAGCCATCCACATCCCTCACCCTTCTTTCCCTGTCTTCCATTTCCGAATGTAATTCCACCCGGTCCTTGCTGCGCTCAGACAGTGATGAGATTGTGGTGTATGAAATGCCTGTCAGCCCAGTGACAGTCAAGGCTCCCTTGCCAGCCATCACCAACCCACTAGTCAATGTCCAGATCGAGAGGTTCAAACAAGACCCCAACCAGTCCCTGACTCCCACACATGTGACGGTCTCTTCCCACCCCCAGCAAAGCGGGCACAGGCGCACACCTTCTGACGGGGCCATCAAAGGGAGTGGACTAGTTGTCAATGGGTGCCCAACCAGTGGATGCCCTTCCAGTAGCTGTTTAACTGGAGCACTGGGAGCAGGTAGGTTTTCAGCCATCTTCCTTTTCCTCTTCAGAATAAAGACCCAAACGGTATAATTACTTGTTAGGAAGTAAACATGTTGCTTATACAGCATCCATTGTGATGGCCAGCCCACAAGAAGAGCTTATGGATGCTATCTTTAGACAAATAATGAACAGAATAATGCAGTAATGGTGTCTGTTCCAGCATCTCTGCGCTGAGGAACTCTCTCTGCTTCCCTGTGCTGTGAGGCAGAGCATAGTATCGTTTCTTAGACAAAGATGTTACCAAAGTACAAATATTGCGCATTTTTAGCAGTTCCTCACGATTGTATCTCCATTGCCTTTATACACTTGTTTGTATTGCTGCTACAATTTCAAAGTAAGTTCTGATCTTTAAGGCAGTGAAAACTGGATCTCTAAAGCAGTCTGGGGCTGTGCCACTGTTGCTCTTACTGCTTTGCAAGCAAGAGGGATCTTCCTGGGTAGGTAGTGTTTTCACTGTTGCAGTCTTCAGGAGTGGCTGTGACTTGATAACTTAAAAAAATGTCTTTCTGTTTTCTTGCCCTAATAATTCAGGGAAAAAAAGGACTAGAATAATAAATTAAAATCTGATTTAAATAGACTTTTCCCAATGGTAGAACAAAATGTGAGGTTGTCTGTTGAGTGGCAGTCTGCAGTAAAATGTGGGTTAATGCAGCTGAGAATACTCGTTAAAATGATATTCATGAAAATTTAAAAGTTATGTTGTTTTTATTAAAAAACCCCACAAAGAACAACAAAAAGAAATACCACCCGCCACCCCTAAACAGAACAAACCATGAAGTGGCCAAAGTAGGCAGGGTTAAATGGCTCTTCCAGAGAGCTGGTCCTGCTCGCTGCAACCAGATGCCGCATACCCTGCTGTGCCAGTCGCTCCCTGATCCATTCAGGCTGTTAATGGGTAATGCCCTCTGAAGGATCTGGAGAGTCCTCACCTCTGGTAGGAGCTCAAATCTGTGCTTTCGAGTCTGAAAATGAAGGCGGCGAAGGCGGCGAAGGAGAGAATGAACAAAACTTGCTTGTGCTAGGTCAGTGAAACGGGTGTCTTGCAATGTGCTGAGAACAGTGTAGGAATAAAGAAGCCAGTTATTCACTTCAGGTTGGTGTAATCTTGAAGATACGGAGTTTGTAGATTCTGAATGGAGTCTTTCTGCTTTGAAAATGTTTTCACAGTGTGCATACAATAAACTAAGATCTGTTGGAACCATTTAGCAGTGAGATCTAACATGTTTCCCTCTTCTCTTACATTCTTGGTTTTGGATAGGTGTGTTAAAAACACCTAGTCCAAGTAGAGATCCTAATGAGGTCCCTCGCCTGCCAGACCCCAACCTTGTTTTTCCTCCAACCCCGAGACGATGGAATGCACAGCAGGACCCCACACTGGAAAGACCCAAGACACTGGAGTTCCTGCCCCGGCCACGTCCTGCAGCCAGTCGGCAGCGGCTTGATCCCTGGTGGTTTGTGTCACCCAGCAATGCCAAGGGTGAATCTTCTGCCAACAGTTCAAGTACTGATACTCCAAGCAATCTGGACTCTTGTTTTGCTAGTAGCAGCAGCACTGTAGAAGAGAGACCTGGACTGCCTGCGCTGCTTCCTTTCCAGGTGGGTCTTCCTGTAGAGGAGCGGACACTGTTGGACATAGATGCCGAGGGGCAGAGCCAGGACAGCACCATTCCGCTATGCAGAAGTGAACTTAACACACACAAAGCTGCAGCATATGAACTCAAGCAAGAATTCTGGTCTTAGTATGAAATCCACTGGGGACATTGAGCCCCTCTAAATTCAATCCTACTTTTTGCACTGAGAATGCACTTTGAAGACAGATGAGATGGAGGGATGCTACAGAGATCATATGGTGCTGCCTCTGCTGAAGGTGTGTTGTTCGACTGCCTAGTTTTTGTCTGCAGTTGGATGTAACTTGGCAACTCAAAGCTGTTGACTTTTGCTGTGGGGTTTTTCTGTAGTCTTCCCTGTCCTCTTATTGCAGTTTGAACCTGCAATGAGCTTAAATTATCATATCAAAGTCTTTATTATTGACCTTGTAGGATTTGGCACTTGCAGTAAGTATATTGGTATCTATCCTGGTATTAATCAGTATTTTCAAAAGCCAACTGTATTACGCTACAGCAGATACCAGTGTTTGAGGTTTTCCCAAGGAATCCAGGACAGAAACAAGTAAATATCTGGAGACTACCTTCTCTGAAATGTATTCAGATCATTAGATAGGCCTGGGAATCATGGTGCCCCCACTGAAGGAGCGGAAGTATCTTAGACTCACTTGACCTCTTTTGCTCATGTGATGGTGCAAGGTGGAACGGATTGCAGAGGAAGGGCATGGCATCTCCACTGATGGAGGTCTCTGAAAACAGACTGACTAGACTGTAGGGAACCAGTAGGTGTGGTTGATCCTGGCTTCAAGGCAGGTTGAATGGACTTCAATGATCTCTTGAGGTCTCTCTCAGCCCTGTTTTTCTATGACTGTGCTTTCAGAAAGATGGAGGCTTATGGTAAGGCTGTTTACCTTGCTTTTTTTGTGTTTCAAACTTTGGTTCCCTCAGCCTCCTTTTCGCACTCCCTGTATCCCAGGCTCATAGTCAAGCTGCTTCAGCTTTGGGAAGGGAATTAGCAGAAACTCTTTATTTAAAGCTGTATTGGCTCGCAGAAATTATGCATGCCCTCGCTCTTTTGTCTTCTTCCTGTTTTTTCCTTCTTTCTTATGCTTTTGACTCTTGAAACCCAAGACTGTTCTTATTCACACTGGAACTTGTTTAAGGCTGTTTTGAAACTGAGGCTTGTGTTGTTAGTAGTTGGATTGTACAAACAGGAATCGGAACATCTGGATTCTGTTTTACTTTGTCACTGACTCACTGTGTGACCTTGGGCAAATAATGTAACCTCTGTGCCTGAATTTCCCCATCTGTAAATAATAGGGTTAATACCTACCTCACAGGGGGAGGGGGTGGGACATACGTAATAGGTATAAAGTCCTTTGAGATCTCTGAATGAAAGGCACTATAGACATGTAAAACACTATTCTTGTTCAAATATGTAAAACCTCCTAATTCTGGAGCAAGAACAGACGCCTGTCTTGAAGTAGCATGTCACACAAATGCGGTGTGCCTATGCTCAGTTTTCCGTACAGAGACTGCAAGTGTGTCTGCCACTGCAGGTATAGCTTATTGGCTTTAAGGAGAGCTTCACTCGTCCCCAACTTGGGCAGCGTAATTAAGGGATGTGGCCTTTATATGAGTGTAATAGTGTAGTCTGCTTTATTGCAGGGTACAGCATATCCGTTTCACTCTTTCCGTACAGATCTGTGCTCCTTTTGCTAATCTACTGACTGTTTGGGTGCAAATAAATGATTTGACAGTGCTGCCGATGCAGTGCTCGGCCTGTTAGGGAAGTCCAGTCCGGTTGTGAAGGCAGTGTAACTGAACGCTTTCTTACAACTGTCAGCACAGAGAACCTGTGCGTTTAGATGTTTGTAACCCGATGTTAAACACCAGCATGTGTGGGGAGGTACTGTACTTAGCCCTCAAACAGAACTAAAAAACTCTAAAACCAGCATGTTGCCATTAGTCAAGTGCACCCTTTTATTTCAAGCAATTGCAGTATGTTTTCGAGTAGAGAGATCACACGTTTCTTGTTTATTGCATTCCATGAAATGTGTTTAATGGCAGAATTACTTTTTGCTGCCTTCCCCATCACATACTCCAGAGCTAGGATTAACGATGCTACACTAGCTGCTGAAGCTGGATAGACTGTTGACTGTGTAGGCAAGGTATGCTCGTATGGGGCTAAGATACTTTAAAAAGAAAACTTCTGTTTCTGATGCTTTTGTTCAGTGTAGACCTTTAGTATTATTGATTTCTTGAGCATTCATCCTTTTGCTTTCTATTTCCTAAAACTCAGTTTGAGATCCAGAGACTTAAAAAAAAAAAAAGGCCAAAACCACCCAAACAGATGGTTAATTTTGATTGTGCTGTAGAAACCAACTTAAGGAAAGCCCAGTCAGAGGCTGTGTCAGAGGGACTTAAAAGCAGGAGATTAAAACTATGTGGTTTTCATAGTCTCCCTTACCATTTTAAAAAATCTGAAATAAAGCTTGATCAGCTGTTCTCAAATGTAGTGTTTTCTATCCAAAAAGTATCATTACAAATGTCATGAGAAGCATCATCTGCTCTGCAAAGATACCACCTGGAATAGCTCCATTCAAAGAGAAACCTTTAAAGTCCATTGACTTACGTGGAATGGGAGGTTACCTTTCTAGGTCACATTGTTTTAACTCAGTTTATCACCAAACTTTCTGACAGCTGGCCAGTTGCTTTCACTAAGTGAACCGTAAGGTTTCTGTCAAGTTCCCAGCAGGCAAGAGAGCTGTAAAGCCAAGTTCTTCTGTCACCTCTTCTGCTTAGCAAAGTTGAGGATGAAGTATCAAAACCCCTTCCACCTCTCTCCCTTTTAGAAAATCGCTTGGTGAAGGTGGTGTGTAGCTAACCTGTTGGAAGTATTTTGCTCTGAAGAGCATCTTCCTTTGCTGTAGCATTGTCCATTTGGTGCTAGGGAACTGGGTGCAATAGATGACAAGGAGTCAAGGATATCCAGATCAGGGTTTCCAACCTAGAAATTCCCTATTACAAAGCTGCCTTTGATGCAATTACCCTCACTGAATCTAGCATGTGAAATAAAATGAGGTAGTCTGTGAGCATCAACCCATAACTAAGTCTTCTCATTGGGAGTCCTGTGACTGACCTGAGGTATCAAGCAAGAGGAGTCTGTTGTAGAAACAAAGCTTTTGGCTTTAGCAGGTGGTGGGGTGCTCTCCGAGAGGTAGAGGGGCCTCTCAAGGCAGAGTTGTCAGGTGTTTTATCTTATGCATCCCAATAGCTGTTGCAACTGGTGTCCTGAGGCCCAGAGGCCATATGTGTATTTAAGCTAGCTCGTAACCTCTCACTATGTCTATCCCATCCTGGCTTGATTTCTCTCCTTTCTTAATCTGTTGGGTTTTTTTCCTTCCCAGTTGTGGAAGCTGAGGTGCACCAAATCTCAAAAGGAGTGCTTCACTGTAGTCCACTAGATACTGAAGATGGGAGCCAGTCAGATCACAAATCTTTTTTACTACTGGTTATGAGTATTCCCATTTGTCAGGGGAAAAAAATTTTCAGAATTATGTTGACTGACATACCTTTCTAGCAGTGTCCTTGAGGAAGATGATGAAAATCTTGCTATTAAAAAGTTCCAATAAATAACTGAAAAAGTTGCACATTTTTTTTTCAGAAGAAATGAGAAAAACATAACATGAAAGCATAAAACCACTGAGCAGTCTAAAACATAATGACAAAAGAATGGAGTAAGATGTGGTAAAGTAACTACGGGGCTCACAAAGGAAGTGACAAATTCGGTAACTGAGAGTAACAGTAGTAAGTTTGTTGCCAAGAGAAATTTTTTAGGTCTGGAAATATATATGTATTTTCTTTTAAATAGTCATCTGGAAATGTGTATTACTAACTAATTGTAACTGATGTGCTGATTTAGGAAATAGAAAAATAATTGCCAGCCCTTCAAAATATGCTATCCTTGTAACGTGTTTGTTTTTCCTGTAAAATGGAGGGAGAAGCACAGACATAGCAACCAGTGCAAAAAATGACAAATTTTTGGATAAATTTCTACTGGTTTCATGGAAATTGAGTGTGGGACAGGTAGAGAGAAGAAAGCTTTTGTGTCAAAACTAAGGAGATAATAGTTATGTATTTTTTTTCTAGTACTGTTGCTTCCTATGGACTGCACAAAGCTCTGTTTTGCCATCAAATAGGTCTTACCTCTATTCAGTCTTTTTCAGACGTGCAGACATAACTTTTTTGTAGGTATTTTTTTCCTTCAGAATATTATTGCAGTGGGTTGATATTCAGTATGGAGGAGGGAACCTCAGTGAAAATATTCTTTTTGTAATGGTTTTCTAACAGAATGAGTATTTTCAAAGTGAATTTTTCATTACTGATGTGGAAAGACCTGTTCTGGTTTGCCACGCTTTTATGATGAAGTATTTTTCTGTACCTCTAGGAATGGGAGTAGCTGCCTTCCTCTTCATAGCATGCTGTTACCATAAGACTTTGTGGACAATGCTGCATAGAGATGATACTTTGATTATTGTGAAACCGGATACCTCTCATTCTGTTGAAGATGAGGCGGTAACGGCCAAGTAAAAATCTTTGCAATCTGGAGTGTTCTATCAAATAGAAAATGACATGAAACCTCCCAACTTGAGTCACCTTTCTGTCTCAAACCTAATTTTTAGTTGAAACTTAATTCAGCTATATAGGATGAATATGGGAGTTGGAGTCCCATTAGATGCATGCAACCAAACCTAATACTGTATCCCAAAATTCAGTGATAGCCTGTTACTTTTCTAAGTCATTTTAAGCTAATATTAATGGGTTGGTTTCTTTGGGTGTTTTTTTGAAAGCTTTATTCTTGGAAAAAATGCTTATTGCTTTCTAACCTTTTCTATGCATTTTGGAAATATTCTCAAGGACTCTTACCAACTCTATGGCAAATAAGAAGCCTTATATCTTGCACGGTGATACAGGTCCTGTTTTCGGCTTCACTTTTTTCAGCATGAAACAAGGAAGCCTATATTTGGAAATGAAGATTTCTGATCCTTATCCTGTGGCTGCAGGACAGTTGCTTTGCTTCCATATTTATAACTCACTTAAGGCTATCATTTGGGTAAAACTGGATGCTAACATTGAGAGGGTAGGCAGATGTTAAAACACCTATTTGCAAACAAGCAACAAAGCATATATGTGCAAAGAGAATCAAAACATCCTCGTGCTGTCACAGAGGATAACTTTCAGACTTCATAAACCTTTGGTTGATCATATAATTCAGATATCTTTAGGAAAGACCACCTTCCTATGCTTTTCTCTTAAGTTTGCTATTGCAAGATTTAGAATATGGTGGTTTGCACAGCCAGGGGTATTGTATCTAGCTAGACAGAAAGGATTTTTTAACCAAATTTTTATAATTCCTTTCTATTTCCATATCCAGTTTGTGGTTTAGATTTTGGGGTTTTTTTTGAGGTTAACAAACATTAGAGTCTTAACAATAACTTCAGGTTATTGTTTCCTCAGCCCTACTTTCACAGTTTGGTGAAGCAGTATGGAAAAGCATTTATGGCTTATTCTGCTGATCCCTCTATTGCACATGCCAGTAGAGTGTCATATGCTGCAGCTAAAATGTGCAATTGCTTTTGTTTTTTCTCATGCTGAGCTTTTTTAAGCAGCTTTGCCATTGGTCAGAGATGAACACAGCTTCTGTAATGACCCACATCACCTTTATTTTTGTATGCTAAAAATAGTCATTCCTAGACTGAGGTGCATGTGCTTGATTAAAAGGTAATTTCCCACTCATGACTGGGTGGTGGGTCTGATGTAGCTACCAGAATTATTATTTTTCTTCTCTAACAAGGATCTCCCTTTTTTTGTAACTGGAAAGTCTTCAGCATTTCATCAGTGTTTGTACGCACGAAACACATTTCATGTCTTTCTGTACGAGTAAAAAAATCTTTTTTTCTTTGGTTCTAAATGACCGGGAACATAATTTTCCTACCGAGTATGGCTTCTTGGACTGGTTTTTGGGTTTTATTTTTGTTGTTTTGACCCTGTGAAATACATACGTATGTGTTAGGTGCGTCCTGTATTCCTAGGTGGCTTTTATTTCACATGCCTCCTTGCTAGGGCCTGAGGTTGGTTGTTTTTTGGAGGGGAACTCCTGGTTGTGGTTTTCAGTACTGTAGTGTTCTTCATCACGCATCAGGCCAAATACCAGCACAGTAAACATTTCACGTCCTCTCATTTACCGATGTGCATACGCCCCTGTGGAAGGAAGTGCGCTGTCACTGGCTCTCGTTATCTCTTGATTTGATTTCTGCCCCTACCCCATCTTTATTGGTTATTAATTCTTGTTACCGTAGTAGTTAGGGGACTTGAGACAGAAACCAATACATGTTTCAGGTGTGCTTTGACCTAAAGCATTTCCAGGCTAGAAGCGTAAGATGCAACTGGAAGAAGAGAAGGCAGAGGCTGGCAGGAAATAGTGAATAAAAGAGTGAAATTATCCTTCTTAATGTCATAAGCAGTCAGAGGACAGAGGGATACTAGCTGCTTGGTAATCTCTTGGCATCATAGATAGACTGGGTCCTAAAGAAGAATTTGAGGAATGTGTAGTTACTTAGTTTCTGGTTGGTTTGTTTTATTTTACCCTGAGCTACCTCATTTGTAGAGATAGAGTGGGAAGAAAGCGTAAGTTATGGTAAGAATTGCTCTAGGTAGACAGTTGAGGCTGGAATGATGGGAGGACAGAGGCAAACGCTTGTATTTGGCTCTTTGACATGCAAATTCCTGATGGAAAAACAAAACCAGCAATTCAGTTTTGTAAGTTAAGGTTATGCTTGCTTTTACTATGTATGTCTCAAAAATAAACAATAAATGACAAGGCAGGGCATCTTTCTTGATGGTTTCTGACCTGTGGCAGAGCTGATTGTCCACAGACCAATCGGTGGTGATTTCATATTGGTCACTACTGCTTTTAAAAGTGAAGATCTGTTTTTTTGAAAACAGATTTTTTATTTTTAAATAATCTCATGTGCTCTTAAAGCAGACCTAACACACAATCCTGATCGTTTCTGTGTATTTGCAGTATTGTTTTCCTAATGTATCATATTCTAATACAGTCCTTATTGTATCTGAATGTTAATAATGTACAGACAGCCCAACATAGCTAATATGAAGAAACCATGACACATTTTTGGTGTGTAGTGTAGTGGATTTATAAGCTCAGCTTGAAGTGGGCTACTGTAGCTGGTGGGTCAGATGGATGCACAGCTAGCAAAAGGGGGCTTAGAACAAATCTGCAGGAGCAATGCCAAAGTTTTATTTGCTTAAAATAAATTATTTGAAAAATAATCGG
>Ga0065711_1030742_pt1 | contig 31572 bp, 16 predicted proteins | sample Hoacrofraction12_FD_59098 | JGI IMG/M metagenome (GOLD analysis project Ga0065711, IMG submission 59098) | Hoatzin crop microbial communities from Cojedes, Venezuela - Epithelial fraction 12 v2 (version 2) | ecosystem: Host-associated > Birds > Digestive system > Esophagus > Crop | place... | reverse complement strand
CAGTGGTGCCCAGTGACAGGACAAGGGGCAATGGGCACAAACTGAGGCACAGGAAGTTCCGTCTGAACATGAGGAAGAACTTCTTCCCTCTGAGGGTGACTGAGCACTGGCCCAGGCTGCCCAGGGAGGTTGTGGAGTCTCCTTCTCTGGAGATATTCAAGACCCGCCTGGACGGGGTCCTGTGCAGCTTGCTGTAGTTGACCCTGCTTCGGCAGGGGGATTGGACTAGATGACCCACAGAGGTCCCTTCCAACCCCTACTATTCTGTGATTCTGTGATTCTGTGATTCTGTGAATTTCATTCTGTTCTGCAGCATCTATGCAGTCCCTAATGATATCAGTGGAGTAGAAATAGGGATAATTGGGAACAGAATGTATCCAATTATCTATGCGATTCCAACCCACAAAGTGAATAATGGGAAAAACTCATCTCTTCTTCACTGCAAGGTACTTTTTCAAAATTTCTTTGAGATGTATTTTACTGGCCTAAGGGAAGAAAAAATAGATAGTGGAAGAATGCATCTTGTACATGGACACTGGCCGAGAAACTGTAGCTGCTTCCCTGAAAAAAAGATCACTAGCCAGTGAAGAAAATCATCAATATTTAATCTCTTACCTTCCATCTATACATAGCTCTAACTGGGAAGTAACATTCAAGCTTTTGAATGTAACCTTGTATGTTGAGTGGGTTACTCTCTCAGCAGTTGAATCTCGTCAGCTATCCCAACCATTTACAGAGAACCCTCTACATAATGTGGAACATCCAGGTGTTTAAGCAAATGCAGCTGCCTGAAGGGTCACTGCAAAAAATATAAATATTGCAATACTGCTCCACGTACAAGATATAGTCAGAGTCTCTGTATTATCTGGAGGGAAAACCATAACCAAAATGCACACAGCAGTGCATGCTGTATACCCTGTGCAAATTATACATAAACACAAAGTGGCTGCCCCTCCAGGAAAAGAGCACACAGGAAGTGTGTAGGTAAACCAGCAGAAAAACTGGCAAAGACGCTCTTTGCATTTAACTAGATGCATAGAGAGACCTTATTTAGTACTTATCCATGCAAGAAAAAGTATAAACTATGAGTTTATATATAAAATTATATATATATAATTGTGGTTATAATATCACTATATAATATGTAATATAATCTATATAATTATATATATAAGCTAGTTGCTCTGGCACAGCTGGGCCTGCCACCTTGATTGCTGATGTTTACGTGGATTTCCTTCAGGAGGAGTTTTTGTAGGTTTCATATGCAGCACAGTGGCCATGATAAGCACCAGGGAGTGTAACTCTTGATTTCAGCTCAGGGATGTGATAAACTGCGTAATCAAACATTTGTTCTGCATGTTGAATGTGATGTCTCAGCTAAGGTAACTCAGAAGAGATCGCTCTGCATGCAAGGAAAATTACAGAGAGTCTGTCAATAGGTCTGTCCTTTTTAGCATCTTCTCTTCTCTCTGAGAATTGTGGCAAATCTAGATCCTGCCCCAGGCACATTTCTTGTCCACAGAAAAGAAGTGACATTGTGAAGTCCAGAGATTCAAGGGAAATATCTCCTAAAACCTTACCAAGTCCAAGCCATAACAGTTCTTCTAGAGAAAAGGAGACTGTGGTTGTGTCTGCTCAGACAAGGCTGTTTTAAAATACTACTCTTATTTTATTAAATTATTAAAAGCAGCTTGAGGTAGAATAAAAGATGGGCCAAGCTCCACCACAATATCCACTCCATTTTGCTTGAGAATTCACGACTATTCTCCCAGTGTTTGGCAACTCAGACTTTAATTAGCAAAAGTCTTGAAAAATTATTATGTACGTTCCCCCCGCCCCTATGATTCTTGCTTCAAATCAATACCACTAATTAAGCCAATTTAAGCCTGAGCAATAAGGCTGAATGCACATGTAGTCATGTTTTACAAGGTGCTGGGAATGGGAAAGGGCAAGGTAACTCAACGGAGGAGATTCTTCCCATCATAAGACTGGGATTCTACACCATGCCAGGCTGTGCACTGCGGAAATAAGCCAAAGGAAACCTTATTACCATGATTCTATCATTATCTATCACTTCCTAACTCAAGGTATGTATTTGGAGGTGGAGCTGCAGGCTGATGTTTAGCTCTACTTCAATTGCTGCTAAGATTCTATGTGGAGGGTATGGTTCATCCACTCTGACTTTGGTTGTCACACAAAGGATGTCTGGCCTGAAACATTCATGGTCATCAAAGCAGAGACAGGCACCTCCTGAAGTGAGTTCATCCCATCCAAAAGCAGGTGTCAAAACAAGTTTGATAAATCCATCCCCAGAGATAAGCTGTTCGCAGTAGAAATTGAGGCAAACTTTTTCAGGGCTGGGAATCCTTTCCCCAAATTTTATACATCTAACTGTGGTCATTATTTCAGACTGGTCAACTAGATGCAGAGATCTTCAACGCACGTCCAGGGATTATTTCATTCCCTGTTTCTTAAGAGCAACTGATTCACTTTCAGTGAATACCCCTCTCTCCACTATCTGTCTGCCAGCTAGAGTATGTGAACATAGTCTAGAAATCTCGAATTGTATTCCAGTCTAGAGTCACATCTAATTGCAGGTGTCTACAGGCATATTTACATATGACCTGGGGAATCAACACAGCTGGTCACACATCTTTAGAGAAGCACCAGAGCATTTTAAACACCCACCTGGCTCTGGCATATGTGACAAGGATCTGATGGGACACTGGTGCCTTCCTGCACCTCTCTCCAGGAGGGGTTCAAAGTTCCTCACTCAGTTGTCCCTGCCTGAGAGGTTCTGGTGCAGGATCACAGTTACACAACCCTGAAGAGCAGTGAGGCTACAGATATTTTCTACCAGCACATCTCTACACTACTGACAAATTATACCTAATATAACCAGCCACTAGGTTGCAACTGAAGCTAAAATCACAGAAGATGACATATGCTAGAGCAACCTGTGCAGATTCTCATCACTAGTAAGTTATGTCCTTTAAAAGAAGCATTCACAATTCAGCAAGTAATGAAAAATATTGCACTGACAGCCACCATTACTTATTCATTTATGTAAAATTCATATAAACATGTTCAAGTAACACAGCATTCTGTGCCAACCATGATTAGAAGGTATTAGTTTCATTTTATAGAGTAGCCAAGGTGGAATAAAGTAAATGCTCATTTCAGTAAAGATGAGAGGTAAAGACTGATCTTATTTAAAATGTGTGCCTTGGAGTCTTACAGAAAGGATGACTCCAAATGTTTTCAGATTTACCTTTATTTGAAGGTCATTATCTTCAATACAGATGAGGATAGCTTTCACTAGATTACTCTGATATTTGCCTAGAATTAAGATAGCTGTTTCAAAGCATATTTTTAAAATTTGTTCACTTCTAGAAATGGTTTGTGTAATTGGGTTTAAATATAGTAGCGATCTTTTTTTTTTTTAATCATACTGTAGTCCCTCCAGCTACTGTACAAATATAAAAGAGAAAATGATTCCTTCTTCAAAACTCCTTAAGAAGGCAATTTCTAACAGGTGAGCAAAAAAGGCATTCATAAAGAAACTGATGATGCTACAGGCAGTAGATTGCGTCACCCACCTAATCTGAATAGTATCTAGTTTTTATCACAGAAAGAAGAGACTGAAGAAGAAAGAAGATACGACCTTGAAAATCATTGGCAGATGATGCTATTTTACTATTTAAGTGATAGGACAAGAGGAAATGGCCTCAAGTTACACCGGAGGAGGTTTAGATTGATATTAGGAAAAATTTCTTCCCTGAAAGGGTTATCAAGCATTGGGACAGGCTGCCCAGGAGTGTGATGGAGTTACTATCCCTGGAGGTATTTAAAAGATGTGTAGATGGGGAACTTAGGGACATGGTTCAGTGGTGGACTTGGCAGTGTTGGGTTTATGGTTGGACTCAATGATATTAAAGGTCTTTTCCAGTCTAGATTATCTTATGATTCTATTAGCAGATGGTCTGTATAGTGTTATGTTGTAAACACAATTGTATTAAGGGATCATTCTAACTTTTTCCATAGCCTTATACCGTGATGGTCCAGCTAAGAATACTACATAATGCTGTTTGTTGAGTGTGATCAGACCTACAGCCTGCATGCTTTTTACCCTAATACTTTTTATTTTTGCTCTTGATGTAGACAGGTGGAGATTGGATCATTCTGTTAAACTCAATGTCATAAACAAAGTGAAAAATTATTTGTGTCCAAGATCATGTCTTAAACAGGTCTTCATTTACAGTCACTGCAGCACACATCAGACCAGAATTTGGTAGCATCATCTATGTTACTGGTTGGTTGCAGTCTTCCCAGTACTAATCAGTAAACCCATTTGCTTGTACTGAATCGGTATTCTGAACTTTTATTCATATTCAGACAAATACTAAATTGAAGGTTGTTTGGGGGTAACTTACCCCAACCATCTGGGACAAACAAGGACAAAGCATAAAGCTATAAACTGGCATTATGTTTGAAGCAGAGGCTTGAAAGCAGATCTCTCACTGTCAAGTGAAAGAGGATGCATTAAGATACTGAGAGCTAAGCAAAACACTGAAAAATAAAACTTTCTTATATTTGGTGCAACAGAAAAGACACAGCACGATTAAAAAAATACAGAAATAAATTGTGATCAAAACAATGAGGTATGAATGTAATTTTTGCACACAAATTCTGGATAGACATCAGTAAAACAGAACTATGTTTCTCAAGGATTGTGACATGAGGTGATCAGAGCCTGGATTCAATTTAACTGGATGGATAGATTAGAAAATCTGAATCTTTTTTCAGGAAGCGCCTGTGAGATTTACAAACAGAGAAATCCATCTGGGTGAATATCACATCCAGATGACAAGCTTGATTGACAAGCAAGATGATGTTATTTTTCAGAATGACAAAAAAGTACAGAGGCATGCAATTACAGGAAGAAGGTGAAGATTAGGAATGTTGTTTTAGAAATGTTGAGTTTGAACTGAGACATAAGTCAGGCTAGAGATATATAGACATCTTAATTGGGCATGGGAGATGGATTATGGCTCATTTACAGACAAGTATTTCATTTGTCTTTGCTTTGCATGAATGGAATCTTTTCTCTCCCCAATGCACTAAGGTTCCTACATTCCTAAGGCTGCATCTGTTTTCAGCCTTGCAAAACAATGTGTCCTGATCAAAGAAAGATGCATGACCTGATTGTAGGTTTCAAGAATAGTGCTAAGAGAATTCACCTCCATTTTTGGATACTCATTTTCTTTGAAAATTAATTCCTCCAAAACCACTAGCCTTCTTTAGAAATGTAGGCCATTATATTCTTACATTGAGTTGGTTTTTGGTAGAGCTAGTAATAGATACCAGGAATGCTTCACTAATACTTTTTTCATGTGGTGATTTTGCCATGGTGGCTTTTATGTGAATGATCTCCAAAGCCTTCTGAGAAACAGGAAATCCATGCATGCAGTAAAGGCTACATCGGGGAGAAAAATCTTCACTTCTAGTTTTTGGCTTTAGATTTATCCATTACAGAACTTCTCCACTTCCACACATGCAAATAGAGCAACAGAGGAAACAGTTCTCAGACAGTGAAGATTTTATAGGATTTTAAGGGTCAACACTAGTCATCATTTGTAGCCCTTTTATTTAAATAACACATTTCAGTGAGTACAAGAAAAAATCCTCCCCTCAGCCTACTTAGAAAGCAGCCATCCGCTCTGAGATTAGGATCACTGTCTTAAGTTCCAGCATTCACTGAATACGATGAAGATTAAAAAAACAGTGCTTTTGGTTAAGTGTGTTACATAAAAGGAAGGAATGTGAAGCCATCTTGACAGTCAGCAAAGGAAGAAACAAGGTGAACGTCAGCTAGAAGATTTTACTCATTTGCCCCTATCAGCTGCTGTAATTTCTGTCAAAATGCAGTACCCATCTTTCCTCTCTATCTAATCACAGAAGAGACAGACTCTATTTTTCATGTAATACAATAGCACACACTGCAACCCCCAGACAATAAAAGAAGATACCGTAATGGCTACACTTTTAAGAGCACAAATTTTTGTTGTTGTCACACTAGTCATGAGGGAGAAAATTGAATATAGCTGAAGGTAATACATAATTCTGAAGAATCACCTCGCAGGCAGCACAAAGGGATAGTGGCTTTGGGACATATTGAAGAATCATCAATGTATTAGCCCTACAGCTCCTATCCCCTCTGATTCAATGTAAAGCTTTAGTCAAGGTCCTTCTTTAGATTAATCCCTAGACTTCTAGGCTTTCCTATAGGTGATATTTAACACTCAATTATCTTAACCATTTCCAAATAATTTGATGTCATCATTGCTGTTTGAATAAGCAATTGGACAGCTAGCGTATATGAAATATAGCCAACCCCTCCATGAAAATTATGGCTATAGGGAAAAAAAACATAGGAAACATGGCCTACATGGACTTTCCTGGTATTTCATTTCATACACAAGAAGCAGGAATTTCTTCATAAAAAAGAATCTCAGAAATCTAACTGAAGGTGGTGACAATCTATAAACGGTCATGACTTAGCAACCAGCCACTTATTTGAGATCAGACAGGATTTTATGGAAGTGTAGGACAAATCTGAAAATTGCTCCTGATAGATGGGTGAATCTCTAAGACAAAACAGAAATAAATTATTTTACAAAATGAATTATATTCTAATCAACCTGTTCTTGGAATTGACAGTATTAAAGTTACCAGAGTCTTGTTCACAAACATAATTTGCTTCTCTGTATAGAAACTAATGGTGTGTTCCTACCTGTTTGGACCAAGTAATCAACAAATAATAAATGACAATATTCTGGTCTCAAGGACTTTCTCTATGTCCTCCAATGGACCAGCTCAGCATGATTCATCTTCTGTCCTGCTTCAACACCTTCAAATCAGCCCACAGTCCCCCTCTGCAAGCACGTACAGCAGGACACAAACATGCACAAGTATCATCAGTATGAGGAGGGATTCAGCTGACCGGGTACAATGGTGGGATTCAACTTGAGATGAAGACAGTTAAGCTTAACAGTTTACATTTAGGGGTCTGGTGCATTAGGGGATCAGCTCATTTCCCAGCACTTAAGTGCCTGGTGGCATATGAGATGCATTTAAACATCTAAGACGTTAGTACAGGGCTAAGACATACTACGTTGGATGTATAGTAAACCTGCACCTGTTTCAATCAGCAACTATAGAGCAGACACAGTATCTTGCAGCATCCCAGACAGCACTGGGCACTTTTAGACAACTGAATTCGATTTGTGTTTGACTGATGCTGTGTATTGCCCAGCCCATGTTTAATGTCAGACTGTAATCCAAAACACCTTTGCCTTAGGCTTAGTGTCCCTTACAGACCTTTTCACCTTGATTTGTTTTAGGGTATTTTTTCCACTCAGAAGATTTGGTTAGCGACTATAGGTGGCTCTTTCTGTTGGTATGTGAAATACCAACTTGCAGAGCACTCAGCACAGCAGGCAAGGGAGGAGGGATCCTGTGCTTAATGGTTCATCCTTCCAGATAGCCATGTCAGCACTTCGTAGAAGCGAGGTTTCAATTTTTGCTTAAAATATGGATCCAGTAACACTGCCAACTTACATTTATCTCTGTCATTGAGCTCGTCGGCCACAGCAGGCGAGGACACAATTCAACAGCTATTTCTCTTCACTGGTGTTCGAGCCATGGATCCTTGTATTTTAACACAGGATCACTGTTTATTCCAGCAAATGGCAACAAGGCAATGACAGAAAAATTTGAGGAGAGACATTTCATTGAGTGGAACAGTCTTACATGTTTACTCCTCCTCGATGTCCACCTTTCTACCTAACAGATAAGTATTAGTAACATTTGGAGGGATTTGTTATTAATCGCTCTGCAGAAAGTCCCTGTAATGCTTTATCTAGAACACTGTCCTGGCTATGCATCACCAAGGAAGAGAAATTGCAAAGATATACAAGGAAGATCAGAGGAAAAGAGTGTCTCTGTTATGAAAAGACTAGAGGATCTTGGTCATTCAGTGTAATAAAACAAAGTATGAAAGGAGCAGGACGAGAATCCACTGGGACAAAAAATAAACCTGGGGAGTGAGAGGATCTAATTAACCTTAAGGCCCAAATATTAACAAAAAATGGTTTTACAGTCACCTGCGAAAAATATACACATCAGGGACAGGAGAAGCTGTGATCTTTTTCTTTCGGCAATGCTTCATTTTAGTGATGTGGGTGCATTACAGCTCAGGCTGCATTCACTTAGGACTGGCAGAAGTCACTACCTGGTCACAGATTTTACAGTCCCAGTGCCATAGATTGTATGTGCTCCATGTATGTTACACCAGCTTGTGCATAAAGTTTTCAAGGTCAAACCCAAGTTAACTACTACTGCTGGCAGCATAAAGGCCAATATTGAAGGTGTATATTGCATGTTGCATGATCTGATATAAACCATGCCATGTAGCCTTACTTAGGGAGGATAAGAGGGGCATAATGGGGAAGGGAAAATAAGGGATGGAGGCAAGACATGGGATTCGTCTCACCTAACAAAGTGTATTTCTGTAAGATCTAGCAGTCTTTACAGTCAAAGAGAATATAGGCTTTTAATATATGATTCTCCTGATCGGTTTTAAACACTAATATTAGGATAAGAAACTGCAAGCTAGACAACTGCATAGTGTCAGTGAAATCTTTCTTGAGAGTTTTGAAAGAAATTAGATACAAAATATTTCTTTATGGAATAGCGAGTGGAAGCTTGCAAGGTTTTATTTTATTAATATTAGGCACATGTACATAGATAAGAAAGCTTGGCTGAGATCTAGTCAAGATGATATATATCTAATGAAGTTAGCAGTTTTGGAGAACATTTCTGGAAGATACGAGGTAGCTAGTAAATTTTGCTTTCACTGAGAAATAGTTAAGGTTTTTTTATATAAATATGGGCTCGTTTCAAGGTTGGTGGGTACAAGTAATTATATTTTATGGAGATAACAGATTAAACTTTCAACATCCATATCCAGTCAGCTGCAATGTAAGAGCTAATAATAACTGTCCTTGGGAAGATTCAAAGTAGCTTCCAGAAAAATCAGAAAAGGCCAGCACTGACATTCCTGAAATAGCCAAGAAAAAATAATTGCTATGCATAAACAAACAAAAAGAAAGAATATCTTTGTACACCAGAAAGAGACAAAGTATAAGTCCAATTAAATAAAATCCTTTGTAGGTCACCTTAGACAGGAACCCTTCACAGTCATCAGTAAAAGAAAAAAATGCAGTAAGGAGGAAAAAAGTTTAAAAGGAAAACAGTATGAACTACAAATAAAAATTGCCAAGTTAGAAAAAGAGCAATAATTGCTTTGCGTGAGCTTCCAGGCTTTAATATCTAAAAGAGGGAAGGGTAATGATGGCAGAAATTGATAAGAGAACACAGGTTGTTTGAATATGTTTGAAGCTGAAAATCCAAAGTGATCAAGAAGTTTCCAGTATAGCATTTGGACAACAAAATAAATGTCAATGACAATACACTGCTGAAGATGGCATTTAGTTAGAAACAGAGATCGTGGAAAGAAATCACAAAATGTTTTGACTGATTACTTCTTTCTTAACAAAAAAACCCTAAATATGATCAGAAACCAGTGCTAGCCGGTGTCTGTGGCAGTTCAGGAACTTAACACTTGCAAATTCATGGATTTTCTTCTTGGGATAAATATATAAACGGCACAACTTTACTCAGCAGTCGCGTATCAAGGAGACTCTCTTGTTTCAAGAAAAATTGTCTCCAAAATCCACTCAGGTTTGCAGATAACTAAATGCTTCCAGGTCATCATACTTCAGTGACCTTAATGCACTGGATATAAAAATGAGTAAAGAAAAAGTATTTGGGGACTAAATAAAAGTGTCTGTGCCTTGTATAGACAAAGCTACAGAGTACTTTAGACCTTCTCTCCCAGCATCACTTTAATGACAGAGAGAACACTGATCACAGCAATAGTAGAATGTAAGCCTACATATGTACATGACTTCTAAAAATGTTTGGCTTGCCTTCCCGAGAATGCTGAATAGAAAGACAGATACATTTCTCCACACTTCCCTGTCCATGCTGAGAACTCTGCTATACATCACATGTTTCCCTATACTGTGCAGATAGCTGCACCTGCACTACCCTCAGTCTCGTAATTATCAGTGGAGAGAAATAAGTGCTTCTAAGAAATTATGCATGTAATGTCTGTCTTACGATAATATGCATTTCAGCTTACAAGGATCTAATCCTTTCTCCATTCCTATAAAGGGAATCTAGACAGCTATGTCACATATAGAAATCATCATTACCGTCAACTACATTTGCCTTAATGACCCACCAGGAGGTTAACAGCAAGATTGTACAGACTGCCTTGTCTGTGTGCAAGAATCTTCATGTTCTCACTCCTCATGCTCGAAGGAAAATTAAAAAATACCTTTTCCTTAGCAGCCTGAGATCCGCAAGATTTCAGCATGGAAGGCAGAGGGTGACTTTGCTGTTGGCTGATATGATACATGTGGGGCAGCGTAGCACATAATGAAGAGGATGCACCAGAGCTAAATGTGCCTGCAAATCTAAGAAGCGTTCCTGTTTGTGGCCAGTATCTCCTCAGGATGTGAAATTAGCACATCACTCCATGCTGACACCTTGTTTGCTCTTTGTCTTAATACTCAGACATGTTTCAGGGCTCTGATATCGTAGTCTACCAGTAATTAAGATTAAGGCATATTCTTTGTTGACAATTTACTGATGAATTAACTTGTCTCTGCATTCAGCCCTGGATTTGGAGTTTGCTTCATTCCTTGGCTGGGGCAGAATCCTTCTTATGATTTATTGCCATCCTTATTATGATTAATAGAGTTCTACATTGTTCATCTCCTGGGCAATGAATGCAGGATGCCTATTCAGCCCAAGGAGGACCACGTGGTCTCAATTTCAGATCAACCAGCTTGGTTACAGGCTTCCACGTAAGGTATTTTTGAAACCCTTTTTCTCACTGAAGGACATCAGCTGACTAGTTTTGTGCTTTTGTTCTGTGCTCTTTAAATGCTCTTAACTATACGTTCCAGGAAAACTTCCATCAAGTTTCTGATGCATCTGCAAAGTATCAAGCCTATTATTATAATGTTATTCATTTAGTATACTTCAATATTTCAGCAGCATAACATCTGAAATAATGATATGAAAACTGTGTGATAAAATGTCAATGAAAATCTGCTACTTATTAGGAAATAAAGAGGATGAGAAAACGTGTGATATAAGAATATTAAAAAATAAGTAACGGGTTGAGTTTTTTCCCATGCAGATCAGAAAGCCAGGTCACATGAGATGATAGCCTTGTTTACTATTTTTAGAATGCCAATGTCTGCAGTTATTTACTTTGTACAAATTAAAATAATTTAGTGTAAAGAACAGCTGGTTATTGTACAGAGTCACACGACTTTACACTAGGTGATACGACAACATGAGAAGCATTCTGTGCTGAGATGCTCTTCCCTGGCACTGAACTTGTAATCAGGCTGAGATTTCTACTTCCAGATCCACTGAAACCTTTGCAAAGTAGTCTCTGAAGTCAGGTAAACTAGCTAAGATTTCTTCCCACTACATTGACCACCTGCTTGTGTAAACCCAAAATTTTGAATGTAAATTACCAACTAATTATCCCTCTACCGATTTTATAAATGCCACATGACTGTTCTTCATGCCTATTAATACTGCAATATATTGTATTTAAACACAGGTAATCCACATTTATGTTTTTAACTAACACCATTTCTTGGCTTTATTGATTGCTAGCTCTGGAAGTTACTATATACAGCCTAAAAAGCTACACTAATTTTCTTGAAGCTTTAGTAAACATAAATAATTAATATCTACTTATGCAATAGCTGGCTGCTGTTAAATTGCCCTGTAAGGGGTAGTTGACACCAGTATTTTTCAATACCTGAGGTATACCTCTCAGATGGACCCGTATGAACAGTAAATGAGGTGACAAACACCACTCACCTCTTCAGCCTCAAGAGCTGTTTCCTACCCTGAGCTGAAAAATGGTTCTTAATTGACTTGAGTGAGAAGTGGACTGAAAAGACTGAGAGGCTTTTCTTTATAAATCCTATTTCACTTTGCACTGGCTTGGGTTTAGGACTGCACTAATGATCAGTTATCTTTTCTCAGCTAGAATGGAGAGCTTGAGGGTCAGTGACCTCCATCCAGAGGGACTTGGAAAAGCTCAAGAAGTGGACCCATGTGAACCTCATGAGCTTCAACAAGGCCAAATGCAGGGTCCTGCACATGGGTCAGGGTAACCTCCACTGTCAATAGAGGCTGGGGGATGAAGAGATTGAGAGCAGCCCTGCTGAGAAGCACTTGGGAGTACTGGTGGATGAAAAGCTGGACATGAACGGGCAATGTGCACTTGCAGCCCAGAAGGCCAACCATAACCTGGGCTGCATCCCCAGCAGTGTGGACAGCAGGGCAAGGCAGGGGATTCTGCCCCTCTACTCTGCCCTGGTGAGACCCCCCCAGGAGTCTTGCATCCAGATCCAAAGCCCTCAGCACAGGACAGATATGGACCTGTTGGAGCCCAGACAACAGGGTCCAGAGGAGGCCACAACAATGATCTGAGAGTTGGAACACCTCTCCTGTGAGGAAAGGTTGAGATAGTTGCAGCTGTTCCACCTGGAGAAGAGAAGGCTGCAGGGGGACCTTTTTGCAGCCTCTTAAAAGTACTTAAAAGGGGCTTACAAAATAGATGGGGACAAACTTTTTAGCAGGGTCTGTAGTGATAGGACAAGGGGTAATGGTTTTAAACTTAAAGCAGATAGATTTAGACAGGATATAAGCAAGAAAGTTTTTACGATGAAGATGGTGAATGAAACACTGGCACAGGTTGCCCAGAGAGGTAGTAGATGCCCTGTTCATGGAAACGTTCAAGGTCAGATAGGACAAGGCTCTGAGCGGCCTGGTCTAGTTGAAGATGTCCCTGCTCACTGCAGGGGCGTTGGACTAGATGACCTTTAAAGGTGCCTTCCAACCCAAACTATTTTATGATTCTATCTTTCTGTGATCTATGACCTCTTAAACCATTCCTGGATCCAGACAAAATGTCTGATTTCACACCGAGATCTCCCTTTCAGAGCAGATATTGGAGTAACAATGTGACCTCAGGACCCTGCAGTAGGGTAGCAGGATGGCTATGGTTCTGTGCTGCCATGGGCTCTGCACCCCTGCATTCCAATGCCATCAGTTTTTCTTTCAACAGTTATTTAGTGAATCTGTCAAGAGGAAGAAAACCTAATTACTGTGCAGTCCTTCCAGTGGGGTTGTGATTCACATTTCTTGGTGTGATTCCTTTTTATCTGCACTGTTGGCATCTTTAGAATGCAGTATCTAAGTTTAAAAGGGCTGGCTTAAAGCATATTGTGCCCCTGTTTGTATTACTCCTTCATCACATCAGCATTTTGAGTTCTTTTTAGTTTTAGTAAATGCTGCTACTATCCTAGTATCATACCCAAAAATGAATGCCAAAGTGTAATGTAAAGGACTTTTATTTTAAGACTTCAGTGGAAGCAGAAGAGACCTGCAAAAGATACAGAGAGAGCCACAGGATCAGGATATTTATGTCTTTTGAGAGACAGGATCAACTACTTGGAGCACCACAGAAACCTCAAGAAATGGAAGGAACCGAGGAATAGCCAAGGGAAAGCAATAAAGTTTAGTGCAGACCAAATCAAGAATGAAAAATGCTTGCTCTCAAACTTCAAGATATTTGGATGCCTAGAATGCTCTAAAATTAATAATCCCTGCTGGATTTCACTGGGCGTTTAGGTATCTACCCATGTTAAGTACTTCAGACATGTATTGTGAACGTCCAGGCCTGACTATCTAGTGTAAATGGTGGGACACACAACAATAGCCACCTCTGTCAGAGGCAGAGTGGAAATATTCAAGGTCAAACAAGAAAATTCATAAAAAGGACTGGCAATGGGAACATTGCTCCTGGGGATTGTCTGTAGAAGTAGTTGGCAGACATAGCTGCAGTTATTGAAAATGATGTTTCTAGCTGTTTCCCCCAAGAACATTTGGGGGTGGTGCTGGAAGTTTGCGAGAGTAGTTCTGGTAAGTTTTAGCCTTCTGGTAAGATGGGGATATACACTACTGTGGATGAGGCTAGACATTTTGACTGCATCTGTTTGCTGGGTAGTGCTAAAGAAATGGGATTATTTTACTTACTGTTGGATGGGGATCAGAAGAAATCCAAGATTCAGCAGGTCACTTGCACAAGCATGAAGTGAACACAAGACGCTGCTCATCCCACAAACATAGATCGCTTGAAGGCTTGGATGTGCAATAAATTTTCTAGCAGATGTATCAATGCCTATAAAAGAGTGTGCAGCTTCAAACTCTGAGCACCCTGAAGAACAGCGACATTTTTTCATTGAAACACAGCTCAGGCCCTTCACCAAAAGTGTTGGTTCAGGTCTTCATGATCTTTGCAGAATAGTCTCTCTGGCTCTTTAAAAAGTCCCCAGTTCAGCAAAAGCTCTCAAATGAAATTGTGTTGAAGCAGAAAGACAGAAATCTGTTCCTTCCAAACATCCATTTTGAGTGTTCACTTGTTTTGGCCATGCTGTCCAAAGTATAATAGATAATACATTTTAATGGGACAAATCCTCACCCAAAGAGTTCATTGATATGAATAAATCTTTTTCTGGCTCTCCTGTGTTTGACATAGGCTCAATTCTAATCTCATTTACAGAAGTCTGACCACAACTGGCTGTATTGAAATCGACAGCATTTTCCTAGTGTGAAAATAGGACCAGGCCACATAGCTACAATTATGAATAAAAATGGTTGTGTAAACTAAGGGCTTAGGTTGGAAGGAAACGCACTGATAGACTGAGACACAGGGATCCTTTTCTGTGAGGGAAAATAAAGGGAAAATCTTTTAATACAGAAAACAAACACATGTTTAGCAAACAACTTTGCTTGGTCTGAGGCTGTAAGCAGCCGTAAGTTTCATAACACAGCTGGGAGGTGAGAATTAGATGCCTCCACAGACCTCTTTATTTTGATTAATTACTTTCATTCTGCACTGAGAAATGATGACCAAAACAATAAGTTGAATTAAAATGCTTTCACTAATAGATCTGTGGGTACAGAAGGATATAGCCATCCTTATCCATGATGGCAATTTATCGTTTTTTTTCCTTTTATTTGTTTTAGTCCTTGTTTCCCTTTTATCTCTGATTAGGTGCCTTGTAGGCATGGGTTCATCTGGCTTGGGAAAGTGAAGAGGAGGCAACAAAAAGCTTTTGCACTTTGCATTTTGTTGAAGTCATGATGGTTTCCTTGGAGCTCTTTGCCCTGTACGCTCACTCTTCTCAACCCAGCTCCATCATATGAAAAGCTCCCATGCTGTGGTTTTTTCCTCCTCCTCTTCCTCCTTCCAGTCCTCCACCTCTGCTTCCTCCTCCTCCCTTCTTTACCCACTGCCACTGATGCCGTTATCTTCCATTTCATCAATCAACAGTACAACCTGGCCATTAGCAGTGATTCTGCCATCCTTCTGTCTCACACCACTTATGTTCTGACATTTCTTACCCTATTGGGTTTCTTTCTTAGAAATTTTTGAGGTATTTACACTGAATTTTTTTCACCAACACAGAGCCGAATTGCTGATTAAAGCTAATTTCTCCCATAAAAGATTTCTCTTAGAGATAAATATTCAAAGTAGTGTTGAAAAGCAGAATGTCCTGAAATTCGGTAATTTTATTCCTATGTATGCCCCATATGAATAATGGACAAGTCCCTGTTCCCTGAGCTCAACTACGTTGCTGGCTTAAAATTCCTCTGAGGTGTAGCTCCTGCAAGTGGGAACGTCATGATACCTCATGGCCATGATACCTCATGGGGATGAATACACAAACTATTACTCCTGTGAGGAAGCATAACATCATTTCTCTAACAGAAGATTTAACTTGGAGGCAAACATCTGGTGGTATTAGATTTTGTGCTAAAACTCATATTTTATATGGGAAATTTACAACAAGGTACTGTTCTTCCATCAAAACTATTGTAAGAACAAAATCTTTCCAATCTTTTCATTCCAACCATCCGCAATGAGCTCTGTGCTAACCCTCATTTTCGTAGGCTGTTGCAGCCTTCTGTTAGACTGCTCCCAATCATCCTAACCTCTTCAGAGCATGATTGCTGTGATTTCTCTGTCCATTTTTCTGAGCAGATTTTCCACCAAGTATCCATGCAGCCTTCTCTTACTGCATCAAACCAGTGTTCAGCTTCTTACCAGCCCTCCTCATCAGTCTTTGCTAGTTGGTTACTGTTTTATCCTGTCATGATGACTTGAATATAGCTTTCTTTCCCAGATAGCTTCCAAATTCAGTTACTAATTTTCCCACTCTTTCGACACGCCTTTGTACATTCTTCTATTCAGAGCAGTCACATACATTAAACAATTTCCATAATTCATGATATTTCATTTTTTCAATGCCAAAATGGTCTCAGTAGCAGAATCAACTCGTCTGATAAATATACAGTCTTCATTTTTTTCTCTTCTCTTTGGTTCTAAGAATGATCCATTTTATCTCTATTCTTTCTGTAAGATCATAATTGCCGTGATTAATTAATAATTCAAGCAAAGTCTCTTTATTTGTTTCTCATGCTCTTTGAATCTTGCTGATGCTACAGGATACTACTGTTCTGCTTTCACCACCAACACAAAGCATGCGCAGTCCCTGCTGTTGCTAAGTGAGCTATCTTTAAACAGACTAGTTTGGGTGCAATATTGAATCTAGCTACAGCAGTGTGGTGTACTTGTCTAGGTATCCTTCTAGCCCACCTACAAGAAGAGCCGGAAGGAGGATCCAGGGAACTACAAGCCTGTCAGTGTGACCTCAGTGCTGGGGATGGTTATGGAGCAGATCATCTTGAGTGCCATCTCATGACACATACAAGACCACCAGGTGATCAGGCCTAGTCAGCATGGATTTATGAAAGGCAGGTCCTGCTTGGCCAACCTGATCTCCTTCCATGACCAGGTGCCTTATTTAGTGGATGAAGGAAAGGACGTGGCTGTTGTTTAGCTGGACTTCAGTAAAGACTTTCACACCATTTCCCACAGCATTCTCCTGGAGAAACTAGCTGCTGATGACTTGGATAGGAATACTCTTCACTGGGTAAAAAACTAGCTGGTCAGACCCAAAGAGTGGTGGTGAATGGAGTTAAATACAGCTGGCGGCTGGTCACAAGTGGTGTTCCCCAGGGCTCAGTGTTGGGGCCAGTCTTGTTTATCTTTACCAATGATCTGGATGAGGGGATTGAGTACACCCTCAGTGTTTGCAGATGAAACAAAATTGGGCAGGAGTGTCGATCTGCCTGAGGGTAGGAAGGCTCTACAGAGAGATCTGGACAGGCTGGCTCAATGGGCCAATAGTATGAGTTTCAACAAGATTAAGTGCTGCGTCCTGCACTTGGGTCACAACAACCCCATGCAACACTACAGGCTTGGGGAAGAGCGGCTGGAAAGCCACCCAGCAGAAAAGGACTGGGGGATGTTGGTCGACAGCTGGCTGAACGTGAGCCAGCAGTGTGCCCAGGTGGTCAAGAACGCCAACGACATCCTGGCTTATATCAGGAACAGTGTGGCCAGCAAGAGTAGGGAAGTGATCGTGCCACTGTACTTGGCACTGGTGAGGCCGTACCTCAAACAGTGTTCAGTTTTGGGCCCCTCAGTATGAGAAAGACATTGAGGTGCTGGAGCATGTCCAGAGAAGGGCAACGAGGCTGGTGAGGTGTCTGGAGAACAAGTCTTACAAGGAGTGACTGAGGGAACTGGGGCTGTTTAGTCTGGAGAAGAGGAGGCTGAGGAGGGACCTTATTGCTCTCTACAACTATCTGAAAGGAGGTTGCAGTGAGGCAGGTGTTGGTCTCTTCTCCCAGTTTAACAAGTGATAGGAGGAGAGGAAATGGCCTCAAGTTGTGTCAGGGGAGGTTTAGTTTGAATATTAGGAAAGGTTTCTTCACTGAAAGGGTTATCAATTGTTGAGACAGTCTGCCCAGGGACGTGGTTGAGTCACCACCCCTGGAGGTATTTAAAAGATGCATGGATGTGACACTTAGGGACATGATTTAGTGGTGGACTTGGCAGTGTGAAGTTTATGATTGGACTTGATGATTTCAAAGGTCTTTTCTAACCAAAATGATTCTATGGAAAAAAAAAAAAGCCTTGTGAGTTTTTCAGGTTGCTGAATGCTCTGTGAGACTGTATCACTCAGTCATTGACAGTCACAAGTGTTTTGGAGCACTTCATGAGCTGAGATCAGCTCTGGTCCTAATCAATTTGTGCCTAGGTTTTCAAAGCTGTGCTAACGCTCACTGAAATGAGTGTGTTCATGCAAATACGTACAAAGATATAGAAGTACCCAAAGTTATTAGCAAACTAGTGAAATTTTTTTTCCAAGTGCTCAATCAGGTTTGAATTGTCAAAAATTCTGCATTAAGTGAAAGTTTGAAAGTCTCTATCTTACAGCTTCATCACTTTTGATAATTTTGTGAAGTAATGAGACCAAAAAATAGAAGATACCCAGTCAGTGAAGAGCCATTGTCCATAGCAATTCATATTTTCAGATATTTCAATCTGTAATTACTAATAAAGGTGAACATGCATTTTTGCGTTTTCACTGGCACTGGATGTCAAGCGAAGGAGTTGTAGCAGACATTGTATCAAACCGTTCCGCCCAGTCACAGAATCACAAAATCACAGAATGGTAGGGGTTGGAAGGAACCTCAGGGGATCATCTAGTCCAACTCCCCTGTCAAAGCAGGGTCACCTAGAGGAGGCTGCACAGGACCGTGTCCAGGTGAGTTTTGAATATGTCCAGAGAAGGAGAATCCACAACCTCCCTGGGCAGCTGATTCCAGTGCTCCGTCACCCTCAAAGTCGAGAAGTTCTTCCGCATGTTCAAATGGAAGTTGCTATGCTTCAGTTTGTGCCTGTTGCCCCTTGTTCTGTCACTGGGCACCATTGAAAAGAGTCTGGCCCCGACCTCTTGACACCCACCTTTAAGATATTTATAAGCATTTCTAAGGTCCCCTCTCAGCCTTCTCTTCTTCAGGCTAAACAAGCCCAGCTCCCTCAGCCTTTCCTCATAGGAGAGAAGCTCCAGTCACCAGATCATTTACATATCCCTCCCCTGGAGCTTTTCCAGTGGTTCATCATCTTCTTGAACTGGGGAGCTCAGAACTGGACACAGTACTCCAGATGGGGCCTCACTAGGGCAGAGCAGAGGGGGAGGAGAACCTCCCTCGACCTACTGGTCACACGTTTCTTCGTGCACCCCAGGACACCATTTGTCTTCTTGGCAACAAGGGCACAATGCTGGCTCATGGTCAACTTGTCATCCACCAGGACACCCAGGTCCCTGTCCACACAGCTGCTTTCCAGTAGGTCAGCCCTAGCCTGTACTGGTGCATGGGGTTGTTCCTCCCCACGTGTAGGACCCTGCACTTGCCCTTGTTGGACTTCATCAGGTTCCTCTGCGCTCAACTCTCCAGCCTGTCCAGGCATAGCCTTTTAGTGTATCAGCTGCTCCTCCCAATTTTGTGTCATCAGCAAACTTGCTGAGGGTACACCCCGTCCCTTCATCCAGGTCATTGCTGAATACGTTCAACAAGACTGGACCCAGTGCTGACCCCTGGGGAACACCATTAGCAGCAGGCCTCCAACTAGGTTCTGCTCTGCTGATGACAAACCTCTGAGTTCTGCCATTCAGCCAGTTCTCAATCCACCTCACTGTCCACTCATCCAGCCCACGCTTTCCGAGCTTGCGTATGAGGATGTTATGGGTGACAGTGTCGAAAGCCTTGCTGAAGTCGAGGTAGACAACATCCACTGCTCTTCCCTCATCTACCCAGCCAGTCATGCCATCATGTGCTATCAGATCAGTCGAGTATGATTTCACCTTGGTGAATCCAAGGGGAATTGGATCAAACTCCCTACTTTCTCATTTTGCCATGCCTCAAAAGATGTCTATAAAGTAAAATCAATACCTCCACATCAGTAATATTTCACAGATGATTCTGCCTCACAGAATACAAGCCTGTTCCATGTCATTTGTTGCATTATGCAAGGAAGAGAAAAAGAAAGAGCTTTAGGCAAGCAAGAAAGAAGGCTACCACCTTGTAAGGCATCATAATCATGTATCATTGTGTCTATACCTTATTTTAATCAAATGCCTGATTTCCATGCTATGTCATATCCATTTGGGCTTTTTCTGCTGAAGTATTCCACAATGTTTTCAGACAGTTTGAGATTATATACCCATGTTTACACTATTGAATAAAATTAGCCAAGGATCTTTTTCTAGCACTGAGGTCAATCAGAGTGAATCACTTCATATCTGGACATACGCCTTTGTACATTTCTGACCTCCTTCCCCAGTCCAAGCTGCTTACTGGGAACAGTCCCTGGCTGATGCTGTTCCCTGTTCCAGGCCTGTACAACATCTGTGAGAGTGTTGGTTGGCATGAGCCAATCTTGGCCTGGGATTGCACTACCAGCGTGGACACTCATGGGCAATACTTGATCCCATGTCCCAGTCCCATTTTATTTACTAACAGAGACAAAGTCTGCCAGACCTGCTAGTTATAGTATGAAAAACTTAACCAAATATTTCAAGTTGTGAAAAATAGCCTAAAAAATTCTTTAAAATAATTTGAGTATATACCATATTGTGGACAAAATGTCCATGATTACTTGCAACAGAGGCACTAGGTTCTAGCAGTTGTACTCACTTCAGATAACATTCACCTCACCAAAACTGGTTGTCTCCAACAGAAGTGCCTACCTTTGACTAGCTCACCCTTTCTCTCTCAGTGAAATGTGGCCATTTTGGATGGGATGATTTAATCCTGAAATGGAAGTCTAAAAGAGGCCAGAGACACTGCACCTGAAAGTGTCTGGTTTTAAATGTCGGTCTACGGATGCTGAAAGGGTGTTGCATGTCTAAAATTAGCAAATACAAGGTCAAGGGCAAAATTAACTATACTGTAAGTTATATGTTCTCTTGACTGTTGGAACTGCAATTTCCTCAAAAACCCAGCCGTTATGTGTTTAGCAAACATCCACAAGATGTTTAATGGCTGAGCCAATGCCTCATTGGCTTTTGGCTGATAGTCTTTTCTACAGTGATTTGGAAAGTGTCTATAAGCAGAATTTTATTGCATAAATCCCCCTGTTTTTCTATGAATATTAGCTGCATGCTTTGCGGATGAAAAACATTATGTGCTACAAGAGCTAACCATTATCATTTATCTTCTCTGACTTTCTGAGTCTAGGAAAATGGTGGCAGTCCCAGTGATTTAGCAAGTATTTCAACCAGCTGCAAGATGTTATCTGTGAGGAACTGGACTGAGAGAAGGGAAGGGGTGAGGCACAGGCAGGTACCCAGTTGCTCTCCACCATCTTAGCTTTGTTAAAAATAGAATCTATAACCAATCCAGGACTTTAGGTTCATGCACATATAATTTAATAGTATCTAGATGGATGCAGGTAGTAAAGTTCAAAATTCTCATCCAAAAAAATCCTCACTTCACCAAGGGAGAAACTTAAATTGAGAATGAATCATCCTGTTTGCCATGCATGTTCTGCAGGTACACACAGTTATGCTTCCTTGCAAAACGGATCCAGTTTCTGTCCTTAGATATCTGGTTTGGTTATGGTCAGTGATGATCAGAAATTTGGTATTACTGTGTGTTGGTTGACTAAAGACCAAAATGAGCCAGTGTACCCCCAGCTCTATGCTCACAAAACTCACAAGGTGATTTTTTTTTTTTTAAGTTCATCTCTTCTTATCTTCTAGCTGAAAATTAAATAAGGACTTCATCCAGAAGTGGAAAACTCAGGTTCAGGATAACACTTTCTTCATTTCTCCCATCAAATGTGTTGCAGAAAGCCCATGACATCAGAAAATACTGTAGAAGAACTCCTAATCTATGAGACAGCATTTCCTACCAGAGATGGGAAAGGAGGAGTCCTAAATCCCTCAAGAGTTTCATAGGAAACAAAAGATAAGCCATTAAATTAATAATACATAAAAACAATAAATGAATGAAATAAAAATAAGAAATAATGCAGGGAATCTCAATCTAGGGCAGTTTTCAGCCTCTCTGTATGACTAGAGTATTGCTCTACCGTTATGAGTCACCTATGTACGATTATTAGAACAAAAAGACGCTTTGTCGCACATTTCTTTGTAGAGAAAACTTGAAGGTTTTTTAAGTTATGATTCATTTTTTCAAATTATGGATGCAACTTTCACCCCCAGCAGACAAGTCCAGGCGTGGGATCCCACGGACCTGTTGTCCTGCGTCAAGCTTCTAAAAACTGGAACAATCTGAGGGTTCAAACACACTTCTCTGCACAATATCGTGTCATGATGAGCTCTAGGTATCTCCCCACTCATACAGATGGTTATTCTGGATCCTGTTACCTGGGGAACCAATAAAAGACTTTGAGCAAACGATGTCTAAATTGAGACTTTGCTTATTCCTTCATTCGCTGTGACATTTTTTGGTATTCTTTAGCTTCAGAAAAACTTCTCTACTTCCCTGCAGTTTTGCAATGATTCTAAATGAATATCTGTATTAATAGAAAAGCTGAGTGAATAGCAAGAAATTAGCCTCTTTTTCTTTTTATCCAAAAATGAAGTGTCCATCAAAGGGAGGCAGCTTCCACAAAGCTGAGCCTTATTTAAATTCACGTCCTACTTTGAAATGAGATGGATAACTTAATTGCATTTGGTCAGTCAGTGGAATTTCCATTCTCTAATTAAGTACATGTAACCCTTATAACATCAACTCCTTCAGAGCAAAAACCCCCAAACCAAAACCAAAACTCTCATGCTCTCTTCTTTGGTTGAGGACATGGAAGAATAACAATCTAAAGCAGCAAAAAAGACAAACAGGATTCTTGAATTGTAGAAAACATAAGGCTGTTCGGTTGCTGTGGTTTGGCTTTGATTGTGGAATTGTGCTTAAGCTAAATGGAGCTAACATGTAATTTGTCAGCTGGACAAAAAATACTGTAATTGTTCATTTACTCCTATCACCCTGACAGAAGAAAAATTAAAAGCAAATTTGCCAAAACCTAGCTGGGTCTCTGGCTTGTTTGAGTTTCTATGCTGAGGGCTCTGGAAGGGCAAACCAGAGCCCTGGCCTGTTGCCTTGCAGAGATGTCCCATCACACAGTGAGACCTTTCCACCACCAACAGCCCACGGTGGAAGCATCCCCTAGGAAGAAGATGCCACAGTTTGGTACTCAGATAACACATGAGAAAAGAAGCTGCTGCTCCGTGGGTCTTGACTGGTTTTATGCTGAAGTGGTTCTTAAAGTATTCTTCAAGAGTTCCCAGGAGGTGGAATGAGAGAGAAAAAGACCTTTTCCTGGATTTACTCTATTTATTGATATGAAGCAGGCATGATGACTTTCATCGAGCCACGTGAGATGCTCTCTTGGTAAGCCAAGCAAGTAAAACATTTGAGGCAGTGCAGATAAAGTGCAACTGCAACCTTCACCACCATTTTGTAGTTTATAAAATAGCTTTCTATTTGTGATAGTTGGAGATGGGGAATGGCAAACTCACGGGAGTTCAGGAGGAGTCTCACTGCTGGCAGATACGATTTAATGGCTGAGTACACAGAGGTCATCAGGGATCACTGATAACAATATCATTAATTGTGGAAGCATGACGCTGTGCATACAGGTCATAGGTATCTATTAGCCATAGCGAGCTGCTTGTTGTAATTGTTGAAGTTGGACATTATAGCCATATGTGCATTAATAATTGAAATATTGCCAAGGCCCAAGCACCACCTCAGTCATTGATGCTGTCACATGCTCCGGAGTCCCCCAGTGTCAAGGGGTCTCATACGTGAGTTCTGCTTATCTGGAGAGATGCACACAAATCCCTCGTGGTGGTAAAAGCTCTGTAGAAGAACAAAAGGGATCTCCACCTACAGTACACCCTAAAAAGTCAGGATTACATGGTTTCAGAAAAGAAATTCAAACTGAAATAAAAAAAGACAGTTCATGCTTCCTGGAAAAGGGATTTCCTTGATTTATTCAGATTTATTTAGAGACTGAATCATTCCCTGGCTAGGGAACAGCTGCACAGGATTTTACATTGTTTCTTCAAGTAGACAAAGATGTTCTGATACTGCTCTCCTGCCACTCTTTGCATGTAGCAGGAAAGCAAGAAACAGAATAACTATATATGTCTATTTTTCTGTCTTCTATTCTTTTTCCTACACGTTCCTTCTCCTTCCTTTAGCCACCTTCTGCATAGCAGCAATCAGCTAGCATATATGTTCTTAAAAGTAAGAACAAGGTCAGTCCCATCCCAGACTGAAAGCTGCAAGCAGGGAAAGGGAGGTTTTTCCAGGAGAACTGCAGCTGTCACCGGATTTGACCCCCACTCATAAAGCCTCTTAGCCCATGGCATGGGATGACCTGAAATGGTTATGGGCCGAAGTATTTACATTTCCTTTTTTTTGTTTCATAGCTGATGGCTTTTTGTTATTTTGAAGGTGCAAGATAAAAGCTGATAAAGCTCCTAGGAGCTGCTAAGATTAGCTACATTTTTTAGATAAACAGATCAGATAATAAAATGACAGAAAAGAAAAAGCATATTTCAGGAACATGCCCTCTGTTACACACAGCTCATTTAAAGGATTTGGAGGCTTGTAGCAAACCCTCTCATCCAACATTTCTGTTTAAGGTTTCCTGTTAGTTTCTGTCTTCTTTCACCAAATTACATTTAGATTCAAACACCCTGTACTGGATTTTAACTTGAAGGCCAAATCTTTCTTAAAGGAGTAAAACAGTTTTAAAAAAATCTCAAGAACTAAGTTTCTGACCACAATTTCCCTGCAAGCTCTGGCAAGAAATTTTGAGCTTTGAACTTTATTTGTTGAAAATAGAAGCTCCAAACTTCACTTGTTTTATGGATTTTATTCAGCTCCATATTGAATAATACTGTCCAGACAGTAAAAGATATGATCTTTTTACACATATTCCTTTTTCGTACACTTTAAGGATTATCAGATGCAGAGACTTACATGGCACAGCTCTTTTACTGATCTTAATTTTTTTTTACACTACTTCCAAGATATGTCTCTTTAAAGTTATACACTACAAGATTCAAGAATTTTAAGCAGTATTAATTATGTTTCTACTGATGTTCTTCTAGTCACTTTGAGGTTAACGTTTGACAAGGGACTTGAAACAGAAGATGTGGAGACAAAGAATAAATTAATTTTTCTAACGATCTTGAACTAATGCCACGTGTAGTACACGTGTGCTGCTTTCAGTCGTGTAAGCCTATGGGTGGTTTATATTACTCTAAAAATTTAAAGCAGGCTGAACTGTATAAGAAGTTCTACTAATTTAAACAAAACCACTTCCAAGATTTTAAGTAGTATGAGCATTATCTTTGCCTGGCTGAGCTTTACCTTATGGAAGCTAATTGAAAATAAAAGTATCCTTTCTTAGTAGATCCTTTTTTAAAGGATGAAAAAACCTTAGCTGAGAACAATATATTTGGGAGATAAGGAGGTTAGATAGGGGTAAGGATAGCTGTTTATAAATGTCACAGGCCTGATGGCTTTGGATCAGTAAATTTAGCAGATGTAAGTAAAATTTTGAATTTCAGGAGCCAAATTCTGCTCCAGTTTGGAAGTTACAAAGTCTCCTTATTGCCATATTGCTTTCAGTGTTAGCAACTCCAAGTCATTTTCTTTCCACCCCACCTCTATGGCTTTTCTTATCTCTGTGGACAGCAAAAGGTCTGGAGATGGTCCTAAAGCAATCAGAAGGTCCAGCTTCTTCTGGAAGACATGTGCTCAGACACCCCATAGCATTTCTCTGGCCCTCAACCTCAGTGGGTGGATGGGCTGTTTATATTTACATCTTTAACTAGCTTAAGTAGTAATTTTGCCAGCATTACTATGTAGAGACCCTTCACACCAGCCAGCCTCTAAACATGTGTAAAATTGCTGAATCACACCAGAGGGCAGAGAGAAATCATAGAGACAGAGAAACCTCCTGAAGATCCAAGTCATATACATCAAAATCCCTGTTCAGATACAGCAAGGTGCAGGCACATGGGGAGAAGGGAGAGGCTGGCTCATTTCACCCCACATAGATGGTGGACTGGGGCCAGAGGTAGATCCACCTTGTTCCCCTTGGTCCTACCAACCATGTTAGAACACCTCTGCGTGGTGAACAAGTGTTTTTTAAAAGGCATTGTGGGTGAAAACAGCTAATGATTAAAAAATTATGAGCCTAATGATTCAGGTAATAAATCCATCTTTGCATTTCTTGATGAAATTCAGCAAACATTGACACTGTATGCACATCCAAACATATTTCAAAAGACAAACATTGGCTGAGCATAATTTCATGCTATTTTTGTAAAATAACTGCACCAGGACAATTAATGAAGAGAAATTGGATTGGAATCTGGTGTCCCTTACAGATGAGGGAGCTGATATACACATTTTGTGTTTGTATCAATTCATGGCATTGTGCAGTTAAGGAAACACAGAACAAGTGCTAAAAAAGGATGAATTTAATTGCTTGAAGTGGGAATCTAGTCTTTCCCCAAACTATATGGGGATAAGGAAGAATAAGCTCTCAGTTACCAAGTATGAGCAATGTAGCCCTGACACAAAATCCTCAATTTGTTTTGCATTTTTCTGGCCTTTCATTTTCCCTGTCAAAATATATAAATATCGCTCTCCAAAATTTTTTCATTTTGCTTCTGTTCCCACTCTGTCTTTCTGCCTTTTCTCGTCCAAGAGTATCTTGATATCTGATATTCCATCGAAGAATCACTTTAAACCATAATTTCTTGTTTTGACACATGATAATGAACCATGGACTGTACCACTAATTGTCCTTGTCTCCACTTAGGCTCTTTCCTAAGGATAAGGTCCATATCAGGGATCTGACATCATAGTAGGGGTGTACTTCATACTCTATGTGCTAGAGAAAACAACTAAGAAACCAGCAGCAAGGTTTTCCCGAGACTTTGCTAAGTTTTATCACTGGCTACTCAGTTTTATAATGAGCATTTGACTTTCCTGTTAGAACAAAAGCACCATTTGGGATCCACACTGTATTCTAAAAAACTAATGCAATTTATGTGTTATTTCTTCTGGAAATAAATCAACCCTCTCTAGAAGTTAATGTTTAAATTGAACAAATTAAGGTGCTGTTGCAGAAAATTGAGCCGTATAAATGTCATATGATCACTGAAAAAAACAAAGAAAGTGTAAGAATGGCCTTTCTGTGAGACAAAAAGGCACCACTGAGATCATCGGACCACTCAATGAGACTTTCAGCATTCAGCAGCAATAGCAAAACCCTGCTCTCAGAACTCTCTGCGTTTTGCTATACTTGCCCATCCATCAGTGTCTCTGCAATCAGGGCTTTAGAATTGGCATGGGAAGGGGAGACAGCAGAAAGGTTGTTCAGCAGAAGTGGCTTTATTAGCTATTTAAAGTTATATTTCATTGCAGTCGCTGAGATTTCTCTGGGAATGTTTGTGGGCTACACATATATGCACCTACACACAGGCACAGAGGAGTGAAACGGCAATACCCAGGTGGTATTTCAGAGCCTGGCTGTGGTGCCGATGATATTAGTTAGGTGTTATTGTGCTGTGCTGCGAGTGAGCAGCCAGGAAGATGGTTGCCTCTTGGCCTTTTCCTCACTGCTGAACATCGAATAAACTGCAAAACCAGGGGGAAAAGGAAAAGGAGACTGTGCTTTTGCTTAGGAGCTGCTGAATGTGCTCAGGGGAATGTTCTGAGTAGGTCAGGAGAGTGTGAGGAGGAGAGAGCCTGCAGCAGGGCAGGCACTGCAGAGCGTGAAGTTAACTGCTCTTGCTCCAGCCCTGCGACTGTGGGGTGAAGAGTTTAAAGACACAAATCCATCTCTAACCTCTGGGTGACTCCGGACCTTCTCCCAGTGACTGAGTCATAACAAAATGGATTTTGCTTCCACTAGTTTGCAGCTTGCCTTCACTCTTGCATAAAGTGCAAGTGCATTAAGAATAAAAACTCGTTCTGCAAGGGAACATGTGAGTTTCTTTTTAACCCAACAAGCTCAGCTCACAGAGCAGGCAGTCGAACAGTAATGCACCCCAGGTAAATGAACGTGCCACCCTCACCTGCTGGTCCAGCGTTTCTCACCCCATGTTTCTCAGCAGCCAAGAGTTACCCTGCTGTCTGGCTTGCCATGTAGCTACTTTCACCTGTTTATTTATGCTTCTTTGTATTTTCAGGATACTAATACCTCCGAATATTGGAGTGGCCACCATGTTTTTCAAAGTAAGTATCCTCCTGCTCACCAATATCACAATTCTGATCCCGTCACCTCTTTGTTAGGGAAGGGATTTGTGTTTGCAAAATTTCATTAAACATACGGCTTGGCTTACCTACCCCTATTCCATTTTGTCAGCCGGTGGTGCCAGGATGGAGAGGTGGTTTTGCTGCCAGGTAGCAGGACTGCAGTACTTAGGGAGGTCTGTTTAGTGGTAGGAGTCTGGGCTGGAAGCTCTTTGCTGCGATTAACAGTAATTCTCTGAAGGATGACTGGTAGCCTTTCCCCATGCCAAGTGTCATAAAGTCTTTGCTGGACCTGGTGGGAAGATCTTGAAGGAAACAGGGTGGGGAGATGTTAAATTTCTGCTCTGACTGGGAGGATTTGGAAGTAGCTGGAATTGTAGGGGGTTTTCCTGGCAGGAGTGATTTGCACAGCACTCTTTGGCAAATCTATTGCTGCTGCTGCTGTCTGGTTGCAGTTTAGGGGTCCACAGCTGAGGCAGATAGAGGAATGTCGGGGTGTTTCTGCTGCTGCCAGTGGTGTGGCTTCCCTGACTAGCTTAGCTGCAAGGAGAGACAGAAGGGCATCTGAAAGACCTTGTCAGGGGCATGAGGTGGAGGAAAGGATAAGGGAGTACATGCCAGGGCTATCAAAGGCTTCTGGACATCCTGTTCCAGCGTGAGTAGGCATCACTTCACGGTAGCTGGACTCGCGATCTATCTCCGTTTCAATGCTTCCTTTAATCACTGCAGCATCATCCTACTGCTGTGTGTTTGCTGGATCTTGTTCATAAAATATTTATCATGCTGTTTCTGCATCAACGAGGTCTAAAACACACTGAAATGGGAAACAAAGACTTGCCTTTAGTAGGGTAAATTATGCTTTTCTACCATACATTAAACACCATTTCGCTTCCTGCATAAAAATATCTGTTACATTTTGGGAGTCATATGGATATGGAAGATAGTGGTCATCCACAGAATAAAGCCAAGATTTGTCACAATTTAAGATTTACTGTAGGAGGTGTGTACAAAGGTGAACCAAGGGAATTTCCTAAATACTGCAAGATCTTGTAATAGATTGAACTAATAATAGATATTTGTCTCCACTGGAGATGCAGGCTAATGGCCAGGACAAAACTCTATTATGTTATTAGATTATTGTTTTCCAATTACATAACATTTAGTTTTCAGAGGACGTGAACGTAGCAAGACAATTTCCATATCAAAATTATACAGTCAAAGGAATGTGATGCTATTCCAGCTGTCACCAATTATATCTATTATGGAGCATCGCCAGTTCCCAGAGTTTATTCTATTGTCCTCCTTACAGTCCCAGCTCCTGGAACAAGGGAAACTCAGCTTCTCTTTTTTAATGCTTGAGAAAGTCTGTTTCTAGCTCTTACTGATGTATGCAAAAGTTTGGAAATATGAATGCCTGAGAAAATAGGACAGATGAAAAAAAAATATTTTTTTTCTTAACCTCATAATTTTCAACTAATCTTCCAATTCTGGTCACAACTCAAAATCAGCGATATTGTTTATGGTGGTACTCACAGATCTTTACCATAACCATGTTCAAGCCCCAGCTTAAAAAAGGCTACAGAACAAAATTAGTACCTCGCCTGAATCTTCATACAAGTGAAATCCAGCTCCTTCAGTGCCCCTAGATCCAAAAAGCATCTAAATGTAAACACAGTGGCAAATCAGATCCAAATGCTCAAAAATATTGAAGAACAATGAGTACTTCTGTTACATGTCAGTCTTACATGATGCCATTTTTTGCAGTAAAGTCCTTAAAATAAACACTTTGTAATTGTAATTATTTATTTGTATTAAGTGATCTTGGTACAATTTGCAAGAATTCATCCTGTTGAATGTGAAATACAGACTGGTCTCTTTGCAAGCTCTGGATTCCCTCATTCTAAGGAGGATTAGTTTCTTTTAATGAATTTTTTGCTCTGTGACATATATTGGGCAGAGATGAAACATCACCTGCTTTTTAGTAGAAAAGCTACGTTTCTCCCCTTGGGTAGTGAATGATATGCAGAGACACAAGAAAAATAGTGATTTGGAGTTTAATTAAAAGATTTGCCAAGGATCAAAGTAAGTTTTAAATTCTATGGTGAAGGACAGAATCATGAAATTCCATCACTGGCTACTACTACAGCTGTTCTTGCCATTTACAGTGTGCAGCCAGGCGTGGAGAGAAAAACCTGGAAAATAAGAAAAAAAAAGAGTTATATGTCATCTGTGTGTCATTGATTGCTCAGAAATTCTATGAAATAGCAAGCCTGTGGTTAAGTTGTACATGGGAGAAAGAACGAAATCTTTTCTAAGTACACTTTTCTCCCCATCAGCTTGAAGGTTCAGTAGTGTGGATGGGTGGTTACTGATGTGACAGTTTCAAAGTCATAATAGTTGCCCCAATAGCAGGCAGAATCAAATGCATTTTGGTTCTGGCTTTAGGTGCAGTAAACAGAGATAAGACTTTTCCATGTAAGTTGTAAACAGAAAAAGCCTGCAGTAAGTTTTCTGGCACCTGGAGTGAAGGCTTCTGAGGCAGTTAGCTCTGCATGGAGTTTCTGTGCAGTGTGTAAGTATGGTTTGCCCCAGTCAGACATGAAAAAATAACCTGGGGAGGCACATAGGAAAGTTGTTTGAACACTGTTGCTGGGGAAACAAACAAGTAAAAAGCATAATTGATTTTATTTTCTAAGAATATAAAGAATTTCACATGGGGCAGGAGTCGTCTGCTGTGTATCCTTTCCACTCAAAGTCCAAATGTGTTTGTGTTCCAGTTTAGCAGAGTCTGAACTCATATGAACCACCAACTTTATTCTCCTTTTTTTCATGACTCGTAGTTAGCTCTTACAGAAAGTTTTCATTTTTCCTTATTTCCTACCACAGCATCACAATATCATTTTAAATTTCTGAGCAGTTTTGCACAGAACACCTGGCAACCAGGCTTAAAGAAGGTGGAATGAGAAGAGCAGAGGGCATGAGAAGAGAGAGTCCAGCGGAGGGCTACAAGGATGGTGAGGGGACTGGAGCATCTCCACTACGAGGAGAGGTTGAGGGAACTGGGCTTGTTCAGCCTGAAGAAGAGAAGGCTGCGAGGGGACCTTATAAATGCCT
>Ga0065711_1030741_pt1 | contig 31574 bp, 18 predicted proteins | sample Hoacrofraction12_FD_59098 | JGI IMG/M metagenome (GOLD analysis project Ga0065711, IMG submission 59098) | Hoatzin crop microbial communities from Cojedes, Venezuela - Epithelial fraction 12 v2 (version 2) | ecosystem: Host-associated > Birds > Digestive system > Esophagus > Crop | place... | reverse complement strand
CATGTCATCGTAGAAAGCTATCAGATTGGTCAGGCATGATTTCCCCTTGGTGAATCCATGCTGACTACTCCTGATAACCTTCTTTTCCTCCACTTGCTTGTTGATGACCTAGTAGCCTAGTTTCAGTCCTGTGCTGACTCAGCTGAAATACTTCATACGTGGCATCTGCATGAACTCCTCTGTTGTGGGCACCTCTTCCAGCGCACCTTGCTTCACACATGTCTCACATCCCAGATGATACAACACAGGAGCTGGTAGAAAAGCAATGGAATGCTGCTTTTGAAGACATATAAAAAAGTCCTTTATGTTCATTGTTTAATAAAACAAATGCTGCGTATACAAAGAGCAGAGATCTGTACCTGTGATGAATGAGAAGTATTTTCTAAAAACTAGGCCTCCATATTTTAAGACAGAGGATATCATTCCCTGCTGCTTTCTGCTTCTGTTCTTGCTTTAATACACATTCTCTGTCTGAGTTTTCTCCTCTTCAATATTTTTGGCAAAATGATGACACAAATTCAACTTGATATTAACATTGCTATTTTTGTTACAAATGGCCAAAGACTGTTGGTTTGAGGCACTGCGCTATAATTCAGGACATCTCAGGCTATTTCCAAACACTGCAACATATTTCTTGCATGACCCAGAATAATCCACAATCTCTTTGTGCCTGTCTTTCCATCCATAAAATAATAAAAATAACATGCCTTTGTTTTCTACGTGTTGCCTTTTTTGGAGTGATTATACAGCACCTATTGTAACAGGTCTCAGGTGCAGTAGTTAGGGCTTCTCTACAGTGGCTAACAGCAACACAAAACACAAATAAAATCCTTCCAAATGGCCTTTTGTAGGTATTTGTCACTATGGTATTATGAAAAAATATAGAGGAAGTCAATGCTTTAGGTTTTCTTAAGCTAAATTCACAACCCTGAAACTCACTCATTAAAATGACATGCAGTTATTTTGGAATACTCATCCAAAACTATATTGTCAAAAAATTCTGCATTGTAAATACTGGTCAGGACTGAATTTCTTGTCCAGCTCCACAAAGACAGCAGATAAGATACAGCAGATAAGAAAACTGAAACTGCAGAGAGAATATTGATTTTGAAATATAGGAAGAAACAGTGAAAATGTGATATACTACCCTAGCAGAAAAGCAAAAACACAGGTATCTCTACACCTTCCAAGAGAAGATAGCAAAAGTTCATTTGTATAGTTTCATTTAGTCCTCCCTATATCCTGTTCAGAAGTGTTTCACAAAGCCTATGTGTTTGAGCACCTAACCTCTTACACTCAGCTTATTGCACAAAATCCTCAAGGTGACATCCATTTGTATACGCATAAAGAAATGCATCACATTATTTATTTGCACTTAAAATGGAACATTTTTAATGTTTTCTGGACACAAACAGTCAAATTACACACTTGCACAAACAATTACAGTTCTACAAATCGTTCGCACAAAAGACCTAGGTCATTTGAAGGAGCATCTTCAATTTACAGGGACAACTTACGGGGACATGCTTCTACCAGCTACACCAGCCACAGAGACCTGCTGCTTTTAACCTACTTCAGATTTTTACCAAATCATTTAAGCCCAACTCTCTTGCCTTTCTCTCACACAGAAAGAATTTAAAAATAACAAAACCCAGCTATGCCATCAGCTAAAACTAAGCATCTTCAGACTGAACTAGTTCAAATGATATGATACTTCCACTTAATTTAGCTCTCGTTCTATTTTTAGGTAAACCACTTCATACAATATTCAAAACATAAAAATATGATCAAATTAGAAAGTTAAGCACACCATGTGGGAAGCCAGAAATCATGGGTTGCATTACCAGGTGAAGTTTATTTCTGTCTCCTTTCCTATTCAGTCATTCTTACTGTCTTCTGCTGTGCTACATTCTGCAAAAAATACACTTACTAACCAACGAACATGAAGCAGGCAGCAGCAATACGGCCAAGAGTGTAAAAGAAAGAAATAAAATTAGTGTCAATATTATCAAATTAATTAAGTATAGAGTTGGACAGAGGGGTCTAATCAGAACATAGAGTTCCATCGAAGTTAAGCAGCTTCCAAATTTAGACTGATTTTATAATGATTTTGTCTGAACGTTTTGTTTGAAACAACTACATTTTGAATGGTCTTGTGTTATAGAGTACAGCAATGCAATTCTGGACACTTTTCAGGATCTTTTCCCCTTTTTAGTTTTTCCTTGCTCAGCAATGCTAGCTCAGCACCCATCTCAGGCTTCTAAGTACAGAAATCCTGGCTCCTGTCTTGACTATCTCTTGACAGGCTCTCTTATTTTTCACCCCTGTAAACAGCATTCTGCTTGCCAGCGCAAACTTGAATCCAAAAGACATATCAGATTTTCCCCACTCCCTCTTTGTACGGTTGGCTACTCTGCAGCTCTATTCACATCTCCTGCAGCCTTCCTTTTGTCTACCTGCCACACTTCTCCACACCTCCTGGGACAAGCAGCACACCAGCTCTACTCCACTCATTGTCAACAACAAAAAGCAGTAGGCAAAGGTCTTTATTCCTAAGCTCTCCTTTAAGAACAGGCCAGAAAAAGGCAGGGATAAAAGGACCCCTTCCGTAGCTGACCTTGCTAATTCTGGAGACAAAACCCAAAGACAGTCAGAGAAGAGCATGAAGACCAGAACCGGCAGACGGTTGTAGGCTCTGCGGAGGACAAGTTTAGGGGAAAAACCTTCCTGACCCGCAGAGGTAAAGCAGAGTGTGGTTTCAGGAGGTGGGGGTTAGAAAAGTAACACTGGAACAGGCTGGGTCAGACTTAATAGGGCAAAACTGTCCCAGAGTCTTGGGGCTGTGCACATATAACATAATGCCCATGGGAACAGGTCTGATTTGGACCCTGGAAAGCAGGAGCATTCAGATCAGCAGATGTAAGAGATGAGACCAGCTGCAGCACCCCAGGACCACCTCTCAAAGCATCTGAAAATATTAACGGTATGTCTCTGATACACTAGAAGGAGCAGCAGAAATCTGAAACTTCAAAGAACAGAACAAGAAGTCGGTGTCTTTTCAGAGAAACAGATGATTGTTTTGGAACATCCGACTCATGATTTTTAATCTCTTCAGGCTGGCAATACCAAGAATATACCCTTTTACCCAGTATCAAGCACCTACTGCCTGGTATTTTCCCAGCTTTACAGTTTCCATTTTACTTCTTCTCTACTGGACTTTCTTCATTGCATCAATATTGGCATTTTCAAGCCCAGCTGGGGAGCTCTGATCCTCTGGTACGTCCCCGAAAGTAACCACTCTCTCCACGAAGAAGGTCAAGCCTTTTCTTCTTCCCCAAAGAAAATGCAAAACATTTTGCTTCCTGAAGAAGTCACAGTCAAAATGGGGAGGAGGGAGAGAGAATTTGCCTCAATACGCAACTAAGTCAAATTGAAAACCTCAGAGGGGGAACTTCCCATGATCACACAACTCTAAGCAGCAGACCAGCCCTGAAAGAAGGCTGCTTTAAGAAGGAGAGACAGGAAGCCGCAACCAGAAGCAAACAGGCCTTTCAGCTGTGATGTAAAGCACAAAAAGAAAGCTGCTCACGCATGATCCAGAGCCCGCTGAAATCAGAGTCTTTCCAACAACTGTCAACTTTGGACTCAGCACACCCAGACGCTCTTTGCCAAAGTGAATAATGCTGCAGTGTTTGACAAAAAAATGAAAAAACAACCAGACATTGCTGATTGTAAGAGACAGAAAAGATAATGGCAATTAACCACACAGAAGAGATCAGCTTCTGTGGACAAAACAGAAACTGGATTGGCAGCAGCTTGCTCAGAAATGTGCTACTGATGTACTCCAGCATTGGGCCACTGGGATTCTGTCACAACTGGCTTTTTGGAAATAAAACAGATCAATAGCTAAGAAATTACACTCTACATCAGGTTTAGGGGAATTCCGCTCCCTGTGTGGAGGAAGGATATACAATCATCTCATGCTGGTTCAGGATTTCTAAACACAGAATGAAATGCCACTCATATCATAATACTTACACAGTGGAATTACTGTTTAGTGTCATTTTAGAGCACATGACGATGGTATTAACAAGACAGCCATTGCAACTGGCTAAGCTCCATTTGAAGTTTTTAACTGTCTAACAGTGGCATGTTATTTCATCTTCATTAGTAGCATTAAGCAATTGACAGTCCATGCAACAGGTTCAGGATAGGTGTGGGTCAGAAAATAAACAGCTTTATGTGCAACCAGCAATCATTACTTACATAAGATCACTCTTGAAACCATAATAATGTACGAAATTTTTAGAAGAAAAAATGGAGATGTAATTGTCACTTATGGGTAAATGTGTTTTGGTTTTAAAAGAGCCTGAATGATTGTAAGGGATTATGTCAAATCACATTGCAGCTGTAATATTTAAAAAGCTCTAGCTGCAATGTTCTAGATTATAAATTACATTTGATTTCATTTTTATCATTCTGAATGGATTATGATTGAAATGAGTATGTAAAGTAATTGCCCATGCACGCCATGCGCCACCCTCCCCCGCCCCCCAACTCTCTTGTAAACAAAACAAGGTAACTCAAGGGAATATTCAGGGAAGAAAAGTTAGTAAATGAAAAATACACCCTTTTGTCAATGTCTGTCATTTTTCTGTATTCTTCTGCAGCCAGTATCTGCAGTATCTTTCATCAGCAGAACAGTCAGTGTCTGCAGCTATGAGCTGCAGAAACTAATTATGTTTCTCCAATAAAAACTTCTGTTCTAAAGAAATTCATTCAATTGCCACCTATTTCGTACTGATTTACTCTCATCTTCATTTTTAGAAAAATGTGCCATACCCAGTAAATACACATATATATTCATGAAATCCACCTGCTCTCTTTACTTCACAATAGAACTGATTTGGCATGTGCTTTCTGTTCTATTTGAAGGTGTCACCGTGCTCCATACATTTCATGATAAACACCTTCAAAAACTGTGTGGCTTTCTGCTTGCTTTGTTTGAGGACGAAGGGGGGAGAGGGCTCAGATGAGAGCTAGGCTATCGGCTGATTGACAGTGTAATAAAATATCCCAATCTTTCTTTGTAATCTCACACAAAATAATGTAAGTTAGCATTACTTCACCAAAATGAAATCGGCGGCTCTTGACACTGCAGTCACATGCAGACAGCGTACTTTGGGTCTGTGAGGTCTAGCACTCACCAGCATGCCTTTGGTTTGCTAAAATGGGATTCATATAGGCACAAATATTAGTATGATTATAAATATTTACTAATAACACCAGAGTAAAAAAGAACACCAGAGAGAGACTGCCTATTCATTAGGCTATAGCCTGACTACTAACCCTAACACCAATGGTAAGTACGAAAAAACAAGACAGCCTTCGGGAGCAAAGCTCTAGTACCTGTGAGAGAGCATCAGTGGGGGACTTGTCTTTCATTTAGACACACAGCGCAACGCGCATGGGAGTGTCACAGGGTGTACGGAAGGCGAGTGCTGGGTTTTAACAGCAGTAAAATCAAGTTTGAAGACATGGTAGTAAGCTTTTCAGCAGATGCTCAGATTTTTCTTCTGAATGATTGCCTCCATATTCTTGAGCCCCTTTTGTTCAACTTTTAGGTACCCTTAGCCATCGTCCAACTCAAACTAGCTGCCATTACAGGAGCTCGCAGCTCTGCTGCATACGGCTGTATCTTCTCCACATCAGCAAAGCCAAGTAAAGATGCGTGGTGGATGAAGGCACCATCATTTTCCCCTACATTCAGACAGCAAATGGGGGATCTCTGCACCTGGGAAAGTCAGAGGCAGGGGTCAAAACAGTGAGTAGAAAAGGGAGTTAGCTCACAGGACAGTTTGTTAAAAGGTGGTCGGCAATTTAAAAAACCTGAAAAGCTGTGGGCTGGATGACCTAGCATCCAGTTGCCTTGATAATGGAATAAACATATTATTAAGGTTCCTCAAACTTGATAACAAGGCAAGAATAACCTTTTCCCACTTCCCTTTTCCTGTATCAATCATGGGAGTCCTGCACATGACTAAAGCACTGGCAGCTGCATTGGAAATACCAGTATTGCACACTTGCACTTCACACCAAGAAGCTATTACATTCTCAAGAAGACTTTCTCAGCTGTCTACAAGTCACTGATCTGTAATTCTTAGCAGAACATACATGGATAATATGCTCATTTCTGTTAAAGTAAGCAACAAAAATTTAAAATTATTCCATAGCTAAAAGATTTTTTGAAGTAAAATTGCTGTTATATACATTTGTTACCTGCTGTATAGGTTTGTTTCCATGACTCATGTTTCTTTTGACACCACAGTTTAACATACCAGTTTGATCATATCTCAACCCATGAGATCCCACATGTGTACAGTGATTAAAAAAAGAGCCTTAAGGTGAAACAAGTATGAACATGTTAACAGAGTACATGGAATGATCTATGGCTACGTGAGAAGACGATGATTTCCATGATATAAGAGATGTTTTCTTGGCCTCAGAAATTTTCAGAAGGAAAAAGTAACTAAGATTTTCATGGTACTTTTCATTTTCTAATTGCTAGGACTCTTGTTTTGAGAGTTTGTCCACTTTTACAGCTATATCAGTCGGTTTAACAGATAATCATAACTCTCCTGATAAGACCTCCTTCTATAATAAATATGACCCAAACCATGGAAAATAGATATTATTATTTTCTACTAGCACTATAGATAGCAAAACTAAGGTCAGCTATATATACTAATGCAACACATACAAGCATGCTATCAAAAGTCATGTCAAGCACCATCTGCTCAAATTTCATTGAAACCATACTAGCGTTTTCAGATGCCCAAAATACTCCTTTCAAGAACCTGAAATACCCCACCTAATTAATGTGATAGCCAAATGTGCATTCAAAGAGTGGCTTCAAAGAGAGGGGATGGATGTTTTCCTTCGCAGAGCAGGCTGCCGGGTGAGATAAGGTCAATTCCGTGTTCAAACTTCCTGTACAGCCAAGACAAGTCACCTGGGGCACGATCCACTTCGAAAGCAGTCCTTCCAGGGACTTCAAGCAAGTTTTGAACCAGTCACTAAATCTCTCCAAGCTTCAGTTCTCCCTCCATGAAAAGCATATACAAGACATTCCCACCATACATGTGAAGACCGTGTAGGAATCAGACCTACAGAAAGACACCTTCCAGGACGACCTTGGCACAACATAAGGCCATGCTTTTCACAAGCCACTACATAAAAAGTGGAAAGCTACACACATTTTTTAGGTCATCTGTATTAACAACAGTTTAAGCTGGTATTAGCAAGACTTAGAATGCTTTCTTATATTTCTTGCTGTCACAATGTCCATCTAAATCTCAAATAAATGCACAGTTCCGCTTCTTTACTATGACTTTACTTTCACCGAGAATCATCTTAATGTCAAGTGGCTTATGCTGCAAAACTAACGCTTCAACTGTGACACTTTGCACACCACAGAAAAGCAGTGGTGCAAGGCAGCCCAAGGAGACAGAGGCAGTGATCCACTGCTCTGTAAAATTAACAGTGCAATAGTGTGAGAAATCTCCTGACTGGGACACACAATCATCATGTGAGTTGCTTGGGTAAAACAACTAGTTATATATCCTACAGCACAAAGTGGAAGCTACCCATTTTTTTGTGTAAAATTATCCCCTTTCTTGATTGTTAAAACTGACTGTTCAGAGTTAGCTGTCATTGAATTATTTTCCTTAGCAATAGGCTTAACTTTTGGTTATTATGTTCCCTGCTGTGCTCAATTTGGATGCCCTGTGATTGGTGACTTATCTCTTAATATGTCTCTATATCAGTGTTTCTCATCAATAGATTTCAATGCTAGGAGGCCACCACAGTAGACAGCTGGGAGTAAGGTGAAGGAGAACGTGAGGTGTGTTCACTTTTGCCAGAATTCATGTTAAAGAAAATGTTGCTTCCTTACATCCTCACACAGCTTTATCCTTCAGGCTGCAAGCACTTTCCAAATACACACCAATAAAGATACAGATTTAGTACAGCTACTGTTCATTGAAAAAAAATATATTTCTTAAATGAAAGTAAGGGCAGAAAATACATTCACTTCACACGGTCCTGTAGAAAGCCTGAGCATCCTGTTCTCTGCTGAAGCTGCTACTGAGGAGCAGTAACACATCTGTCTACATACTTCTGTAGCCACCCACCTCAGTATCTGAGTATGTGACACACTTAAGAGTATGTCTGTGAGGCAGGAAAATCCTGCTCTCTCCACTTTCTCCACAGAATCCAAAGACCAAGTGATGTGCTCAAAGTCACATGGGAAACCTGTGAAAAACAAGGAATTAAACCCAAAGCTCTTCAGTCTTACTTCATCTCAGACTGTGTTCTTGTACAGCACAGAGCTAAGCACAAATGGGTTAATAGCACATTGACTTACACTGTCTCAGGTCTTCAATGAAATGTGTTTTAGCAAAGTTATTTCCCACAGGTTCTAAATAAAATGACACCAGACTTATCTGGTTCTCTAATAATCTAATAAGAGGAACCTTGTTAGTTACTGGTGCCATGAGTTTTACATCATTTACAGAGTAAACTGAGCACTGAAAATGCTGTGGAGTTTCAGCAGTATCATAATCACAAAGTTCAACTTTGATTTGCCTTTGAACCAAAGAGCAAAACCAAGTTCAAATGTAACAGAAATGTGAGTTTAAACATCCTTGGAATGTCACTAACACATGTCAGCATTTCTGCTTCAACTGCAACAGCTCTGTTCTGGAAGATGCCTGCCTTCTGTTGCCGACGATGTTGTCTGAATACTAAAAATGCAGAACTAGAAGATGGTCTGATACAGCCCATTCTTGTGGCATTCATATTTCATCCAGATAATACTGCTCCTTCCATTGATGTGGTAGCTTCTAACAGTGATGGCAAGAAAAGGTACATAATATCAGCTCAAGAGGTGAGGCAGATAACTGCCATTTCAGTCGTACAAAGGACAGCCTTGAACATGAATCCAAGTAGCACAAAAGCAGCAGATCACAGGCTTGACTTCCATAAGCTGAGTGAGGCCAGACTAGAAGGCCAGCAACAGCATCACTCAGATTGACTGTAAAACTCAAAAACTTTCTCAGTTTGTTTTAAAGACCTCTTTTACCCTCCCCTAAATTAAGCATAATTTCTTGTAAGAAGAATGTATATGAATTCTTATGGTAAGTGGGAGACAAAGGGCTGGATCATAGGAACTGCAGTAATTTACAACCGTGAATATAAATTTGGCTGTCCTGATTCTCATACCATCAGCAAAGAGTCAGCTGAGACTCAGACAGAGGGATGGGCCTGACGCTAACACTGGCAGATATGCAGCAGCCTCATATTCTCTGATATTTCTGGATCTGCCAACTGACTCCATCTCTAGTGCGAGCGCTCTCAGGACAGGGATCATACAGGGATACCTCACTACTCTAGAAAGAGGGAATGGTAAATCAACAAATACAAAAGTTTGCTGCCCATTTAATAATGGGAATAAAACCCAACCACAATAGGCTAAGGTAGCTACTCCTCACCAGCCTCATACCCACGGAAGAGTGCTTATGCAAGAAAGTATTTCTTCTTGGAGACAGTACTGTCAGTGTAAATAAGGACTCTCAGAAAAAAACTCTTTTGGATAAAAATCTCACTGGCAAGCTAAAATAAATTATAATATTTAGAAGTATTAAAATACGCCAGTATTTTAGAGTGTGCTTGTGTGCACGCACAAAGTCTTACTCTGATTTTTTAGAGCAAGGCTCACCCTATTTAAAATTTTACTGAGTTTTTCTGCAGTTTTCAAAAAGTTTATTCAGAGCTGCTCTAAAACTGTCTGGTTGGACTGTGCTGAGTCATCCACCTTGAAATGTCTCACAGCCATAAGTTCAACACAGCTCTGATGACAGCCAAGGAGGATGTGAATTCTGTCAGCCCCCTGTCCAGCCTCCTGCCTGTCTACATGCTCAGCCACACAGCAGCCCGGCAAGCGGACTTCGGGGCTTACCAGGATGATACTTACTCCTTGTCAGCCACTCCAGCATCTCCAGAGCAAGTGAGTGCATCTCATTGACAGCAGCCGACATCCAAGAAGACAGAATCCAACATACAAAAAGCAATGAGATCTGGTGATATTTCAAGCTTGTCTTCAAGAAAGCTGAAGCAGCCAAAGTCAGCAGAAAGAACCAAGGAGGGTACCCAGTAATTTGATTATCTAACATATTTCACAGTAATAAAATGCCATGCATCTCATAATTTTCAGTAGAAAACAAACTCAGTAGCACTACCTGAGAAAATATTGCAAATATTTAAGAACAGCTATAATTTATAATGTCCACAGAACAGAGGTATTTGCCAAATTTTATCTGCCCATGGACTTTTACTTAGTTGAGCATCTTTTAATGCCTATCAACATGTGAAAGTATGCTTTACACTGAAAGCAAAATCAGAGTAAACACTTGGTATATAACAGGCCATCGCTAAACCTTTACAGGGCCTTTATAAAAGCAGTTATATTGAGTTATTTCCACAAAATATCATAGTCTTTGTCAAACAAGACACAGATATCCCTATAGCACAAGCTAAAATTAACCATGGAGGCATTACAGTTAATAAAGAAAAGTTATTATTCATTGATATTGATTAAACACAAAATGTATCTATTACAGCTCTATTAGGCAAGCTGTGACCACCATAAATGCACTATTATCTGCTAAATAGAAACCTTATTAGAAGAGTTTCCTACAAACAGTCCTAAGGGTAAATTTAATTTTCCTGCAATTATCTTAGGTATGAAGTTGAGAGTTGGGAGGGGTTTTCAATAGGAAACATTTCTTAAATTCTCCAGCAGTTATACACAGGTATTCATTTTAAACCTGCCATTTTCACTGTGCTTGCCTTTAAATTATTTTATCCTTTTTGCTTAACTAAGAAACTTTTCATGAGGGTTTTTATTCACTTAGAGCTCTATTTCTAGAGGTATTTATTTAATGGAAAAGTGGTTTTCAGGAGGTTATTGTCCTATGTTTAAAAAGACTGTATTTGTAGCAGTATGTTTACATATTACTACTACTAAATCTACTGTTTTATACACACTCTCCCAATGGTGTCATGTAGTTAAGTATAAAAATAAATGTAAAAATTTACACTCAGTAATAAGGAATGTGTATCTGTGTATGTTTCCTTTTGACAAGGTTTGTTGCAGGTTTGTTTCTGCATTTTTTAAATGTGATTACTATATGTTCATGATATCAAAGGCAAGTCAAAGAGCATCCACAGCTTTCCCAACCATCCACCTCTCCACTCTCCAGAGTTTACAAGAATGAGGCCTTTACAGCTTCTCCCATGATGCTCCTGTAGTGCACAGCATATCTGCTTTCCCTGAATAATGAATCTTCAAAGATTTTAAGTATGATCTGTTCCAAGAAATCAAACTGGTTTTTAATCTGTTTTTAGCATAAATGGCTATTTTGCCACATATATGCATGCATGTGTATATATCTAACATACATATATATTTGTATGTGTCTATAACAAGCACGTATATATATAACACACATATATGAGTCATACATCCCACGTGCATACATATACATAGATATTACAGCAGTTACGAAGAAGCTCAAAGACTGAGCTACAGGTAGGCCCGTGGACTGCCCATACTGTCCACTGTTTGCTCTCTAGGAGGACCGCTTGTGGGCTGATGTTGGCCCCAAACCAAACGAGGAGAGACTGATCGACCCGTTACCGTTCTCCACCATTCTGAGCTGACCTGTATTTGAAGCACTGAAAAGCATTTCGGGAATGTCATTCTTTTAGCTTGATCAGTCCAGACTCAACACAGAAAGAAATGCAGAGAGGGGAGCAAGGGAGCAGGGTGGGCTTGGGCAGCAGGGACCCCCAAACCAAGGGACCCAGTGGCACTCAGATGACTGAGGGCACCAAGGGTGCATAAGTTCAAGTGCTCGGAGAGGAGGAGCTGCAGTTCCATCCTGCCAGAAACATCAGCTCTCAGCACAATGAGAGGTAACAGCTCGGAAGATCCAGCTCTTGTAACAAAATGGAAAATGCTGAAATGTTCTTGGGGATGGCTGCTCAGGCTGACTTGCAAAACACCAGAGAGCCACAAAGAGATTTCCAGCTGTCCAAGAAAGACTTCTGTCATGGGCTGGATGTTAACAAGAGGAGGAAAAGAAAGAACTGATTGTTAAAGCTGAAGCTATACAAATTCAGATTAGAAATAAGGCACATGCTATTAACAGTGAGGGTAATAAATCACAGGAGAAACTCACCCATGTTGTGGTGGATTTCCCAACACTGGATAATTTAAAAAACAACATGCACTGTTTTTCTAAAGCATATGGTCTCATTCCAACAATAAGCAAAGTTAGTGGATAAGAAGCAAAATATAAGGGAGTTATATGACCTGTGTTATGTACGAGACTAAACTTGCTGATCCAAGCAGCCATTCTTAATTTTAACTTTGTGGGAAAAGGGATGGTTTCACAATGTGCAATTAATCAGCATCTGTTTACCGAATTGACATGAAACCTTTCTACACAAGATGCCATAAAATAACGTTACTGAATTAGGCACATTGTTTTCAACAAAGGACATTTCTTTTTACTGAAATGTATTGGATTTTTTTCATGAAACTTTAAAGAAACTGCAGAGTTCACACAACAAGAAAATTCTCCAACAAGAGGTGAATTTCAGCAGGATAATACAAGGCATTTAAAAAAAAGAGACAATTTCTTTACAAAGGAAGTTCTATTTTACCAGAGAAAAATATGAATGAATAATGGACCAATACTTGATAAAATCCAGTGGAATAAAGAAGCAATAGAATGGGCAGAATTACATATGCAGGACCAGAGCATCTGTATGCCATCTTGCAATAAAAATGGCAAGATTAAAACATTAAAGGGGCAATGGAAGTAGGCGAAGAAGTGTGGAAGACAATTATAAAATATCAGCTCTACTGGAGGACAGAAGAGATTCAGACTAAAGGTACGGGCAGAGGGAAATTACAAAAAGCAGGAGGTACAACTGGCAGGAAAGGCTGCAGCCTAAGTGCTTAAGACAGGTGAGATGTTATCCAGCAGGTAAAGCAAACCAGATGGGTGAAAGGCATGACAAGACATCTGAGAGGGGGACAGCATGATTTGCTGCAGGGGCTGGTGACATAGGAAAGGAGGCAGCAAGCCTACCACTACATTACTGCGTACTAATTTTCAGTATGTTTGTTTGGTTTGGGAGAGAAAGAAAATAGGTTTTTAACAACTAATTTTGCATTATATCAATCAAACGACAAAGTCCACGGAGAAATAATTTGATAGATCCTTCAACAACACTCAGCTGTCCTGACTCAGCCTGAGTCGGCGTCTTAGGGCAGGAGCACCCACACTGGTTTTCACATGGCTGCCCCACAACGCCAAAGCAGGAGGACAAGACTGGTCACCAGCTTCGGTCAGTTCTACTCGGCGGGTAGCCACAGCTGTGGAGGGGGAGTAGAGGGTATGCACCCAAAAGGGTCCAGCTGCAACTTATTCTGCAATGTGGAAAACAAAATGTCCACTCATTATCGGAGCTAGCTGCCCAGAAGAAAAGGCTTTGCTTCATGAAGAAAGGTTGAAGGATTGCACTTCTTCCCTGGGAGAAGGGAAGGAATCAGGATTCAGTCCTGTGGCTGGAGCAGTACTTGTACTGGGACAGACCGTAAAGTTACAGCCTGGTGCTACCCAGTGGCAAATGAAATCTTGTTTTCATGAAAAAAAAGAGATACTTGGTCAATTTTTTTAGAGCCTTATTAAATATAGTCCACTTGTCAGAACAATAAAATTTAGTAAGTCACCACTAACCATGCTATCTGAACAGTAATTTTATGCCACAAGAAACACTGGCATCTGCTGATTAAGATCTAATATTTCCACTTAGCACATCATGACAGAAGTTACCTGGAGCTAGAAGAAAGGCAGAGAATTTCTTTTAACAAAATATTAATATGAATTAATTCAGTGCTAGTAGTAATTGTTACTGAGTTCATTCTTCAAAATCCCAATTTTAATTCACCATCCCAGTGCTTTATTACTGACTTTTTACAGACCTTGTGAAATGGTCAAAATAGCAAAATCTCGGCAGGACAAAAAGATGTGCTGTATGAATTATTTCTCATCGTTGCAAAGCCTGATCTGCTCTGTTTACAAAATTGTACCTGATGCTTCAGTGTGCCATCTAAAAGCCAAATAAATCTGTACTGTAGTTTGAAATAAGATTTCCTATTTTATTGTAAATATGAGTAACGATCAGTAAAAACTGCAGTTTTGTATAATTAAAAGAAATCCAGAAATTATACAGTAGCTTTGATTTTTTAGGTATGTTACACATGGCACTAACCTCCTTCAGACAGCAACAGGCTGGTCCTTGGCACTCATCCCCTCCTCCATCTCTGCCCTTCTCCCGTCATTCAGTTACGCACACATACAGAAAGGGTAGCACAGGACCGGTTACAGGCAGAGAGGTGACTCGGTGACTCGGGGACACCAACTCTAAACCGCCACGCAGGCTGATGGCTAGGAGCAGCCATTAGAATGGGCAGGCGAGAGCTTCTGCCGCGTTAACGAGTCCCGGCTGAAGCTGGCTGCGGAACGGGTGACCAGACTAGCGCACTTAAGTGCTCTGCATCTGTGTTGTGTTTGGGGTTATGGCTGTAAAGATCCTCAGCCACAGCTTTTGCTCAGTCTATCTGTCTCATCAGGACTGGTGGTTTCTTTTATCACTTCTGTCACTGACTCATTGTCTGACTGTGGGAAATTAATTTAGTTTTGCCTGTGCTTCAGTTTTCTCAATTACAAAATAGCAATAAACTCTTTTATATACATGTGTATACACAAACACGTGCACACACTTTTACCACTTAAAGACATTTTTTAGTATGTCTTGCATGTTGAGATCCTAGCGTCAGCGTTTTACAATGAATGCAATATTTTAAACTTCTTGGAACACTTTTCCATATACTGAAAAGCTGTCCAATAGCAGTGGCCTGACCTTTCGGAAGTATCATCAGATTGTAAGCTAAAAGAAATGTTATCTAAACATTAGTTTAAATACAAAAGTGACTGAGATATGGAGTATATTCAGATATAACTTATAATACATGTAACATTTTTGTTAAATATAACATCATGTTACGTATGTATCTCCAGGCACTCTGCAGACAGAGTACCATGTTTAGTCTTTCAGCTTCACATAAATAGAAGATTAATGCAAATTATTCAGTAGGACAATTATGGTTACCACTGGCTATTTCTTTTTTTGAAAAGGTAATTAACCCTTTTATTCAGGCTAAATGTTTTATTCATTGGCTGTGATTTTTTCCAATTTGTAGATGAGGTCAGAGAACAGACGCTGCCTTAAACTCTTTACCTTTTCTTAAGAAAAAATATAGGAATAATTTAGGGGCAATGTTTCTAAACTAATTGATCTAACCACAGCTTCTCAATTTTTACTTCATATCTTTTGCATGTCAGATCCAAGGGCGATTATTCTGGGTCACACATGCATTTGGAGGAAAAGGAACTTGGTAAGTGATTCAAAAAATTCTAGATATTCCTTGCAACTTAATTATTCTATGATACTGTGAATTTAGAGTCAATTAGAAACAAGTTTTGCAAAGTCAATAATTAATAGTCCTGAGAAAGCGAGATAGCCAGGCAAATACTCAGATAATACCTAATCTATTTTATTTATTTGGGTATTTATATGGCAGTGTTTAACTCTGACATCATTAATCTTGAATGAGCAAGGAAATGTTTAATTTTCATTATTTTGCTTTCAGTATTTGCTTCTGCTTCTACAAACATCTCAAGACATTCAGCATCTTACAAATGCTCTGGAATATAATTTGTTGCTAATGAGTCAGACAGATTTTTTGGTTTGTCTCCATTAATGAACATGAACATTGAAGCTAGAAAACAAGGGCATCTTTTCACTGTCACTGGCAGTGCTATGTCACCTAAAGCACCTTCCATTTGAGTTTGCATTTGGATAACTCATCACACCCACATATTCTTGAGGAAATACTGTAATCCCATGAGTACTCTGTGAAATGCACCCATCCCAGCTAAACAGGTAGTGTCTTACATGTAAATTGTACCAGCAGGTACCATTATGAGACACACTGAGCAGATACACAGTACCTGAATAACCCAAACCTTCCAGGGCAGCTGATTTCCATTGGCCTTTGGCTTCAGCCCAGTTTTTTTTCTGATGATTATTACTTCACATAATATAGTGCATATTATAAAGCTTGCTGTGTGGAGTGGGGGTTTTGTACAGTATTCTCGATAGGCTTGATGAAAATCCCACTGAAGCCAATGAAGAGATTCCCATTGACTCTATACTGGACGAAGGCCAGGAAAACTCCTCTGTGCTGTTATTTTTGGTTACTATCCATGTTGCTTCACCTTTTATTAAACTGCACATTATTCATTCACCCAGGAACTTCAGCTACAGAATTCAGTCTCACAAACAACTCCAGGTGTCCATGAAACTCAAAGACAAGAACTGACACCCTGACTTTTCACAGGAACTTGTACAAGATAATAAACTGTTTAAAATAAAATAAAACACAGATGCAGCAAACTTTCAGCTCTGCAGTTTTCATGAGAGCCAGTCGTTGACATGTATATCCCTAACTGCACAGGGACTCACCTTCCTAGTATGGCTGTAAGAAAAAAAAAAATCCTGTTAAGTAAGGAATGCAGCTTGCAGAAATACTGCCTTGCGGGATAGGAGTATAAAGGAGAAGCCAGAGTCTACATATACACAGAGGAAGGTGAAACCAGAGAGGAATAAGAAAGAGAATAGCTGGAGTAGGCGGGCTGGAAGTGATGAACAGACAAATTTGAGAGAGAAGGTAGGGACTGAACGTGAATGAGTAAAAGGTACCTGTAAGAATAAATGGAGTATTACTCCATCTGACTTTCATCAAAACACCTTTTCCTCCCCTCCTCCAGCTAACAGGACTCAGCTTTGTGAACCCAATCTTGTTATTCTATGCAGGTTAAAAACTTTGAGAGTGGTTCAATTGTTGTATCTTCCTGGTAGAGCTCACACAGCTGTGTTTGGGTCCCAACTGCATTGGATGCAGGCATGTTCAGCAGACTAGTCTGTTGCTTACAGCAGGAAATCTCTCTCCGCTGCTTTGAGCAGTGACTGAATAGATTTGTCCAAATGCTGGATGCCTGGATATCCTGAACAAATGGCCATTTCACAGGAGTGCTGAATCACATACGCAGAGAGATCACTGCGTCGACTTCATTGCCCATACGTTATAGAGTCTGTGTGCAAGTGTGCAGTATGTCTGACCCAGCTGGGATGTGTCAAGTTTCCTCTGCATAGACACATCAGCTGTGCAGCAGCCATCACTGAATCTAATGCTTCTGGACCTGGCAGTGTCGGTAGGTGCATCTAAGCTTTGCTTGGCCTAAGCAGGCTCTGGCATTGCTTTTACCTTGGCCTTTCTGTAGCACATGGCTCACCTATCCTGTAGATACTTTAAGCTCTGATTCACAAACCCTCCCTTTCTTTTGCTGTCCTTTCTAGGCATCTACTTTCCCTCTTTTTCAGCTGGTCCCACAGCTAAAAATACTCCTCCTATCAACAAGGTAAAGCCCTCTGTGTCCACAAAGGCCTCTGTGTCCACTTCCTTTCTCAGAGATTATTTGCATTCCTGCCTAGAAGGCATCTGTGTTACCGAAGACCAAGTCTTAACACACAGTCTTGTAACAGTTTCCAGGGAAATTACCGCCTTCTAAATAGCTGAGGACAAACCTGACAGTCATGTTTATTTAACAATCAGCTATTGCACTGTCCATTGCTCAGACTGGAATAGGTTCTAATGTTTACTGACCCTCCAGTATCACCAGCCTGTAAAATGCATAGCCTGTGGATGATTACACATCCACCGGGGAAAATATGATCAGACAGTAGCTTCATAACCTCAGACAGAACTCATAGATAAATACAATCCTGAAAATACTATGCTATCATTACATAAAACACCAAATGTCTGATTATCACTACCCTATTATAATATTTCCTCCTGGCATGGGAACTGATCTTGTCCCACTTAAGCCAGTTTGCGTTTTGCTGTTGAATTCAGTGAGGGGAAGATAAAACCCAGAGAGGGAACACAACAAAAGAAGGAAGAGGAAGACGATTTACCACTAAACACATAGTAAACCCTTAGTTTTTCCTCTGTCCATGTCTAAATGTTCAGGATGGACATTCAGAAAACCTTTATGACCTCGATGAACTTCAAGACTCTCTGGGTGCCAGAAGGATGCTGGCAACCAGCTGGAGCATCCCCACGGCTCTGTGGGTGTTCGCACTAGTTCTGTTCCAGCCCTCTCGCACTCGCCTCGAGACTCATCTGTCTCTGACCTTAGCAACAAGGGAGATAGAGCAGCTGGGGAATCAACAGGGACAAGCTGAAAGTTATTTACAGATGTTAGCCGAGAAAGTGGAAACCCACTGAGCGGGGTAGCGTACGCAACCCTGTATCTCAAAGTGTTCTCCTGTAATTAGAACCAGAAAGGTTTTCTACTAATTTTCAGCTTTTGCTGTGAGCAACAGCACCTAATCTCAGCAATCACTGTCCAAATATTCCAATATTCCTGACATGGAGATTCTAAACTCTCTAACAAAAAGAAAGGGAAAAGCACTATGGCACAGTTCCAATTATCTGTAGAGAAACTCTACAGCATTTTCTGCATGTCAGTTTGTCACAGCTCCACAACAATGGTTTCAGACGAAAACAGGACGTTTATGGAGACTGAAAGAGGGCAACTAAGTTACACCAGCCTTAATGCCATCTTAGGTAAGCTCAACTAAATCCTAAATTTATTTCTAAATTTACTGATGAGTTTGTCCCACACCTATCCTTGCTTCACCCACTTCACTGGACTGCAGCCAGTCTGTGATCATTTAAGTTCCTCACAAACAAACAAGCAGAACCGAATCATAATTACACTAACCATCATTACCACTTTCCCATCCTTGATGCCAGGTTTGTGGGTATGACATACCAATACCGTCCACAGATGTCTATTTGTTCCTAATCTTATAATTTAAATTGATCACTTCAGTAAAATTACACAAGAACATACTGTACTTGCAGGACGAAAGAAGCACTCAGCAAATCTATGACTCGACAAATTGCCTATCAGTTAGATTTGTAACATCACACTTCTTACTACAGACCGTAACTGAATTTACACTTTGGAAAAACACTCCCTGTTATCCAGTTTACAAAACCTAGTGTAATGTCTATTTTAATAGTTTTTGTCCTGCTCATAGAAAATAATTAACTCAAAAAACTATGACTCCTTTCTTCAGACAGGTTGAAACAGATCAGCTTTTTAATTTATCCCCCAACTATTTGGTGGTATATTAGAAATGCAGTTTGTTCATATATACCATAAATCCACACTAGTTTCATCAATCACCAAACTGAAGAATAATTTTGATTAAAGGACACAGGAAAAATATGAAAACGTGTCAGAAAAACAAAACTGAACTTTATATTTCCACAGAAAGAGGCCTACTTTTTAAGACAGTTGTGTATAAAACTGATGTGATTAAGTGATCTTAACACAGAAAGTAAAATTCAAGTATCAATTGCAAGTCAGAAATCTACCTGGCCTCTGGCACACACGTGTCCTTTGTATATGTGGTTACGTAAGGCCATGCTAGGTTTCTGCACGAGCATTTTCAGGTGTCATTCAACAAAAGGAATTTTTTTTGTCAAGTTTTCTGTTTCCACGACTGGCCTTAATCAGCCCTACATTGCCTTCACAGCAGGCCCTCACTCTCAGCCTTCTGTTAAGGCTATAATTAATTCTGCAGTTCTAAACGTTCCATAGCTATAATTTATTTATGGGTCCAACATTTTCCTCACATCGGAAATTAGATTTTCAGCTCTTTGGTTTTTCCTAAATCTTCCCTTGATCCCTCTCTGTATATATGGCTACTACATTTAGTATTTTTATCTCTCTGACATCTTCAGAAAAGGCCTCTGGTAGAGTACTTTTCTAGTCGAGTGTGTTGTGATAGTGTCACCCAGAGTAAAGGTCTGTACTAGTTATTTCCTCTGAAAGGCTGACTCACTGCTGTCATTTGCCTTTCCCTGTTTTAACTTGTCTTGAACAACACACTAATATTTCTGTTATCACCAGATACCACTTGTTTTCATTAGTCTCTTTTCTAGAAATTAGAAAACAATGTCAGAAGTGCACTTTATGCCTTCTTGAACACTCTAAGCAAGGAAATACCAGGACCCCAATATTAAAAAAATCAGTAAGTAATCACTGCAGTGTAATAGATATATTTATTTTAGACACTACATAAACAAACCCACCATACTAAGTGGTTTAGGACTTTATACACACTCCTAAAAAGCCAACAAATCCCAACCAAGCTGTCCAGCCAGCTCATACACACATCCTGACACAGCTCAAAGGCATTGCTGGAGCCCTTACTGCTAACCAGGACACTCACAGTGAAATAATCCCCTCAGATAATCTACCAACAAAATAAGCCTTAACTGTTTCTTCTTTAAGATTAAGAGTGTGGATGTCTACTAGCATCTCAACAATACTTATTTGGCAAATAGTTCTAAAGATGTAAGCATGAAAACCACCTATTTTTCAGATGTTCATTTCTGCAGCCACTGTTTACATGCAAGGACAATGTAGTCCAAGGGAGATATGAGCTGAAAAGTCTGCTTTCTCTTTTCAGTTCTGTCCCTGGCGTGTTGTGTGAAACAGCGTGTTTTAATTCGACGTGGTCATTTGTGCAATGCCTAACACAATCATGGCTGGAGACTCTGGTAACTGCTCCTACCATATTATCTATTTGAACTGTTACCATCCATCTAGCAAATGCTGCTTGTACACTGCATTCCTCTGACAGGTACACTAATGCTGATCCATTACTATCTGGCCAGTGCAGATGATACTGGAAAGGTAAAACTATCCCAACTGAAGAGAAATAGCAGGAAACATTATGACTTTTTTTCCCCAATGATAGATATTATGCAACTCCACCTGAAGCATTTCCTTGGAAGTCTCTCTGTTGCCTCCATACATGCTTTCTCTGTTCCCAGATGGAGAACAGCATCTCCTTTGGTATTCTACCCTACCTAAAGACTACCCATGTAGAACACCCATACAAGCACAGCTTCTTCTATTTCAAGGGTAGGAAAAAGAGATCTGGTATGCCAGCGCCTGGCTGTCAGAATACCTCTCATCCTCACCACCTTACATCTACTGAAGAAATGATTCTCTGTGTCTTTACACTTTATGTCAGGGCACAACCGACAATATTATGGGAATTACGTATGTAGTGTAACAAGAGTTATGTTTGCTGATCATGTGTTAAGAAAACAGGAAAGTCACTTGGTTCAGTTTCAAACGTGTAGGCAAACCAAAAACCTATTCCTAACTGTCAAGCAACCATATCAGAAGCAGTCTGCCACACTAACGAAACCATGCAATGCCACAATGATCTGGAGTCTCCTTTCCAGGTTTATGTCACATTTATTCTCTCAGCTCAGAAACACATTTGGTTCACAGAAAAAAACAAGGAATGGCTTTAAATGACTCATTTATTCCTCATCCAAATCGCGCTGCTCTGCAATGCGCTGCAATGCTTCTTTTTCCTAAAAGCAGCCACTCCATTCAACTCAGAGCCTGTTTTATTCACAGCCCTGCTACAGCTATTTTCCTCCAAGAGAGCAGAGCTCCCGGAGCAGTTTTGCATATTCAATCTGAGCAGACATTTCCATGATGAGGGAACCACCGTGAAGGAGTGGGAGTAGTCGGGGGTGTCAAAGAAAACAAAAGACCTATCTTGAATGTCCCCTGAGGACAGGAAGTGGAGTTGGCTGTTCCTCAGCTGCGAGACCCCATACACGAGATAGTGGTGAGAGGGAAATTAAATGGGAGTGTTAGAGGGAAAGGAACATGGTACTGGGACCCAAAATTAAATTGGATTATTGCAAATTCCACTAAGTGAATGGGATCAAGAAATTAACCTGATTAGGGCATGGTAGTCTCTGAGGAATCAGGCACAGGGCTGATTTCACTCGCAAACCAGTAAAGAAAAGCTCCAAGACAAATCCAAGAGAACAGAGAGAGTGGTAAGAGTTTCTCAATACCTGTGTGTACCGCACATAGTGGTATCAATGAAAACACTGAGTGCTTCAAAATGCTGAATTACCTTTGATGGTCAAGGAAGTTGGAAGTTTTAGGCAACCACACTGTGATTGCTAGATACTTATCAGGTCTGCACCTGAACGTCCTGCCAGGCTCTCCCAACCAAATCTCTCTGCGATTCCAGCACTTGAGGCAGGTGAGTTCCTACAGAACAGAAGGGAAAATAGAATAAATCATTCAATTTTATTAATTTATTTCAATTTTCGTCAGTGTTTTAAACACCTGTGATTGAAACAATCACTTAAATCACTTCACAATCACTTAAGTTCAAGTAGCAAGAAAATGATACTTCTGATTAGAAAACTAAATTGAAATACAATTAAAATAATTAAATGTGAAAATATGTATTAACTATCCTTATTTTTTACATGGGAAAAATCTGTGCCACCTGAGAACTAGTGTATCCAGCCATTCAAAATGCATCATTTCTCCAAGCCAGGAATGTCAAAAATAATCTCCCCACATACTCAGCTACACAGACTTCTACATAAATCACTGAAGATATCACCCTAAGGGAACTGAGGATGAGTTGCCAATTTCACTCTGTAGGCTCACAACAAAACTCTCTCAAAACTAATTTTGTCAAATCATAAGATCAAGAGATGTTGTGAAAAAGCAGAGTATTTTGACGTATTCTTCTCTTTCCACTTGTGCCAAAAGAGATTTCCATAGAATACAAGTTACATAAGTAGTTGCACCTGCACTGATTCCTAACCCCAAAGCCTGCTGAATTAATCCAACCCGTCACAACTAAATCAAATAATTTGCTATCCACACAGAGTGACAGATGCGTGGATTGAATCAGGAACCGGATTATCCAGTGAAACATTGTGCTATCAAACCAAAGCAAGCAGGTTTTATTACATACGCCACAAGAAAAGCCAAACTACTTCAGCTAACAAGTTTTAAAGGACTGATTTTCAGGATGCTGAGTAACACATGTTAACACCAGAATAAGCAGCCTAAGAGTAACTTAACATGCCAAAGCATAGCAGAATGGGAATTTACCACAGTGCATCATGGAATGAGGAACAAGCACTCAGCAAAGACTCCCAAACAAATGCCACTGAACTTGCAAACAAATCTGCTCTGACTGCATTGCAACCTTCTGTGATTACTTTCCATGAATATTGTATCAAATGAAGATTGCTCACTGGAACATTGAATTTTAAAGGAATGTTGCATAGATCTGAGGAAAGTGAACTATGAATTTTTAATTTAAATATTCACATCAGAAACAAGTCTTTAAAAGTTTTCAGTCTTCCAGTTAGATAGACATTTGGTGTGACCTGTGAGTGCAAGTAATATAGTTTAATTTGAAATGCCAAGCAAGAACAATGAATTCCGACAAGCATCAGACCAAGAATTAAGGAGACATGGCTTGCATTTTTCCTGAAACGAAAACATGGGAATTATAATTTTAATGGTATAGTATTTTTTAATCTTTTCATTTTTTTCAGAGGAAAAAATACAAAGAGAATTAAAATTCCATCCTCCACTGTCATCCACATGTAGCACTTTATGCAACTCCAACCCACTCTAACTCCTACTTACACCAAAAGAAGTCGATCCAGCTGATTCAAGCCAGCTGACTGAAGAGGAGGGGGATCCAGCTGATAGCATTCTTGGAGAAATAACAGAACTGTGGCTCCTCAGTTAAATCCAGTAACAGGGATTTTTCTCATTCTATTGAGCCACATTTGATGACCAAACTTCACTAGGCCTTAATAAATCCAACCATGTCATAAACTTACATGATAACAAGTCTATCAGCTTTTCCCCATTCTGACCTTTGTAAGATATTTTTGCAACAGAAAATTATTCTGTATCATACACCACAAAAAAAAATACATATTAACCAGATGTTGCTTAGTACTTTCCAAACAATTCACATTTTAGCGTACAACATGTAGAAGTTTCAGCTAAAGAGGAATTTAATAAAGAATCCTAAGTATCTAAAACCAAGGAGCTATTACAAAAGCATCAATGAGACACTGAAGATAGTCATTACTAATTAAGAAAATAATTAATAGAACATGTGCAGAACATGATGGCATTTCCATACATTGTACAATTGATAAAAGAACACATTGTAAGCTTGATACCACCTCTGTTAATAATAATGGTTTACTATTTTTTTCACGTACAAATATACATTGTTAACAGCAACTCCAGCCAGCCAGAGTTGAAGCCAGTAATTTGTAGAAATCCAAAGGGGTATTAGATGCAAAAAAGACCAAAAACCACTGTGACAAAATGTGTGGAAAATCTAGGCCCGAATGAGAGGGGAAACAAATTATCCATGTGCCAATCCTCATAAGCTCAGCCCATTCTTCAAGTCTGGGTTCCTACAGGCGCTAGTAAATTGGACCGCAGCTTTTATGTGTTTCAGTGATTAAAAAATTAGCTGGATTGTCAGTGGCTGGACAGGTATGAATCAGTCCATAAACATCAAGAAAAAAATCTTGGTGAAAATCTCGTATTATACCAGGCTTCAAGATTATTTAACACGCCAAGACATATGTCATAGGCTTCCAGATTAAAGCTTTCATGACCTTTGCTAAATATCATCTTTTGTTCTCTTCCTTTATTCATGTGGTGACCCATGAAAACATCAAACCTTTCTTTCGTAAACAACAAGTGCATAATACCTGCTTTCCATTGCCACACGTCTGCTTTCACTGTCACTGTTAAATAACTAAATGAATCATCTTTCTCAATCCCCTACAATATATACCCTGAAAAAATGTTTGCTAAGAGCTACAATATTCAGAGCCATTTCAGGCTAATATTTCATGCTCTGATTATCTTTTTTCCTAATGCATTACCTTTAAAAAAAAAAATAACCTGTTTAACAATACTACATGCCATTCATTTCTGTCCTGTGAATGTTTTGTGCTTATTCATGATACAGCTCTTTATTTCTTTGGTTGATGACACTGTCATCTGTCACCTCACCTGTCATTTACTTCTCATTAATCTCAATTGTGCCCTCAGGGATCAATTTTGTCATCCAAAAATGGCACAGAGGGTCTGCAAATGCAAGAAATACCAAAAATCAGTGCCAAAGTCATCTCATTTCTCTTGGTCAGACCTCACAGATGTTGCTGGACGTAATCACAGTGCATTGACGCTGTTGCAGTCACTAAAGTACAAGGCAGTTGTATTTAACGTTCACATTTTTTAGTGGAAAGTTAGCTAACTAGCCGAAGAGCAAGCTGGCATTGACTGCAACCTGCAGCTTCCTACTGCCCAGGACCTTGCCTGTACTGAAATAGCAGCTGCTAAAGACAACGCCTGATGATTCAGACTGGGAGAGAAGCACTAAGACAGGAGCACTCGGGCTACTTTTTAGGGCTTCGTTTCTCAAGAAAAGCTGAGTGGCACGTGATGTAGGCAAATTCTTATCAGGCCAGTAAGGGTAGGCAGAAATACCATTTGTCTGAATACCCCACACGCACTTGTCATTTTTACAAACCATGAAAGTCTCTACATTGTTACATAGTGATGCTCTTTGGAAAGAAACTACAAAGTACTCCTCCAACCACACCATTACAGCAGCGCCACCGGTCCCACCCACTGGAAAAAGTACGAGACAGGCTGCCAGGATCATTGGACTGCCTTAACCATGACAGATAGCTGATGGGTTGAACACGGAAAGTTTTTCTACAGAAAAACTTAGCTACTTTCCTGTAGACAAAAGCTTTGTTTTTTGTATATCTGTATGACTTTGGAAGATGTTCAGCTCCTTCTTTCTGGTGATTTCTATTGTTGAAACATAGATCACAGATGATTTTCTGTTTCTCTTAGACCCTCTTCCTGGAGGCAAGTCATTCTGGTCTTTTTAAGCAACCATCAGTTGCCTCTTCTGTGACTAAGAAGCTCGTTCACCACATGTATTAAAAATTCCATCACTTTGCACCCACATAGACATTTTTCACAAATTACACATTGACGTTCATTATATGGACATTTTAAAAGTTCTGATAATATTTACTCATTCTTTGCAGTAGATCCTGTCTTTCCTAAGACAGCTAATTCCCCAATGAACGTCCATAAACATGGCACTTGTAGGCCCTTTGGAAAACCATAGCTGTAACGGCAAAATCTTATGTTCGATCAAAGCTACTGTAATGCCAATCTCGTTTCAAGTTGGACAGTGCTGCAGTCACTACACCCACAAAATAAACCAACTTTTAAACTATTTACATGCTTGGTTCATTTGCTCATAATTCTGTTTTGGTAAATATCTCACACTGTCTGCTGCTCAGTCACTTGCCTCTATACCTTATTAGTCTTAGCACTGGGAGAATCCTCCACTGATCCACAAATAATTCTGAATAGCAAGCTGTACAGACATCTGCCTAACTGCATAAAGATGAACTTGCATCCTATTTTATTGCAAAGAATGTCTGCCAGATTTTCCAAGAGGTATGTATTTCATACATCCTCCACTACATTTACCTACACCCCCAAACCTTTAACCTAATTTCACTCGTCAGCTTCTGATGTCTTTATACATCACATTAGCATCTAGTCTGCCTCATCTTTTCCACTTCAGTGGCCATATATCTCATTGTACTGTTAGACTTTATCCGTGAGGCCCACACCTTCCGTGCTGCAACATCAAGATGACCGCTCATCCACATAATCCTGGTCAGTACTGTCACAGCTTTGACAACAGACGACTGTACCTGTCACATTAGATAAGCTATCCCATTTGCTTCACATTAAACAGCAGGGCAATACATAGATATCAGCTGTCACATGAGGAGCCTTGGTGAAAAGACAGCTCTATCACACACAAAAACCATGAAGAGCAGAAAAAGCCCAGCGCCTAGAAGAACTGTGTTTTAATGTTTAAAAGATTCCCCTTCTAAATGAAAATTAATTACAAGGCAAAATCACACACATGCATATAGACAAAGTCACTGTACTATGAGATGGCTCATTCTTAGCCTTGATCTCTATCAGCCATCTTGTTTCCATCATAAACACTCTTAATATGATAAGGAGTTCAAAAAATGCAAGGAATTAGATGCAAATCTTCAGCCAAATAACAGGCTATGCTCCTTACATCGGTTTTGACGGAAAATGGAGCGATAAGGGTTTGAAAGTCTGTAAGCATAGTCAGAGGAAAGATGCATGAGGAACACCGTCTGACATACAAACAGCCTCCATGTTAAGTCTCTATTCACCTTTCTCATCCTATTGCCGTAGATTCTGGAAACACAGGAGCTCTTCCAGCAAAAGTCACTGCAGCAAATGCTTGAAATAAGCAGACAAAGGCAACCAGGTAGGGTGGTGGACATCTTATCAAACGATGAGTATTTGTACAGCAGTAACAACTCATCTATATAACTTCACTGATTTAACTTTGGTTTTGCTTTGATATTTTAAAACTGATTTATAGTGTGACATATATGGATAATTATCAAATTCCAAATGAGGTGTTGAAATCATTCCTTGTGTGCAAGCAGCAGTGAATTTGGGATATTTATTCTACACTTAAGAGATATTACTGCATAAACTCACCTCCTCTACTACATCATCTGTTCTTGTGAAAGGTCAGATAAGGGAAGTTTACAGTCAATTAGTAAGGACAGTGATTATTCAGGTCTGATGGCACTGTCCTCTCAGCTGAAATCGAGAAATGAAGTTCTTCTTTAGAAAGTAAAACCCGTAAAGGTCTCAAAATTACCATGTAGTTTCTCAGAACTATTCTGGGTGAATTTGGCCCACAGTCCATAGCTGACTCCACTCTAGCTCTATAACCAAGGGCTGCAGGATCAGGTCAGGATCTCAGGTTTTATGACTGGTCTAAAGCTGCATGTATCAGTTTACATGGTTGAAATACCATTAGAACTTATGGCTCAGAATATTAAGGATACTTCAAAGAAAAGTTAGTTGGAACGTGTCAGAATTGTTATTGTCTGTCTCTCTACTCTGCTCACTAAAAATGTAGACTTTCTGTCAAAAAAATGAGAACTCTCAAGTTATTTCCTTAATTTTGTGTTGATAGTTTTGATTGCAGTTATTTTACTGTATTAAAAACTTGACATTTCCACTTAGTAAAAAATTCAAATTTGTATCTAGAAAAGGTTTTGATATAAAATTTTCAAGAAGCACTTTCAAGGTTAAGTTTATACTTACTTGTTAATGCGGATTAAAAAAACCCCAAAAGTCCTAGAATGACCGCCTAAATTTAACAAGAAAGTGCAATCTTCAACCCAGATTGCAGCAGCTCGCCTCAAACCAAGTGTGAGTTACTAGGTTAAGTGAAATTCTGCATTACCACATCTGAAATGCTTTTCCATTCACACTACGCAGATTATTAGCAATCATATATTTGACTGGAGTGTGTACATACACAAAGCCACTTAGCTTTTAACCCAGGCAATAATATCATCTCAGCAGGAAGCTGGGAGGACAGAAACGTTCAAGAACCTGCAGCATCCATATATTACAGCAGCAAGAGTAATACAAGCACCTTAACAGAATTTTCTGCCTACCACCAACATATTTACCCATTAACTCTGGGAATGCAGCGAACCCCACAGGTACTGGGCAACATTTTTCAAAACCCTCCAAGTGGTTTAGGAATTCCCACAGGATTTGGGCTGAGTCACTATGGAGTGTTAAAAATTGCATAGACAAAAATTTAGCCCAGGAGCTTGTTTCCCACATAAAGGACTTCAGCTGGGTTCCAGCCCAGAAAAGACACAGAGAGACAGGAGTACATCTTTTGGGAGGAAAGTGACTCTCAGAAGAGCAGGGCTTAGATTAACTGAAAGATACCCTTGCCCGACTCCAGGACAGAGCAGAGAGGCAGTTGGTGTATTTCTCTCTGCTAATGCAGTTCTTGCTGCAGTGGCCACAGCGCTCAATGTTTTTCAATGCCTGGAGGCAACATCAGCCAATGTAGCTGCTCTTTCTGCAGCCCCTTAAAATGAGTCCACTATTTCATTTGTGCAAATATCAAAATTGTGCATATGTATCAATGACTCTAGGTGTGCTAATGATCAGCTAGGTACTAATAACTGTGATCAGTCACAGATGCAGTAGAAAACTAGATCTAGATGGTGGAATTCACAGTTAAAATTGAATGCGTGAACAACGGTTGGTTTTTGCTTTGACTTGGCATTTTGCTTAATCTTCAACAGATTAGCGTCTCCTTCTGTGAATTGGGGATGTTCTGGGATACATCTGCAATGGTAGTTATTACCTGCTCTACAGGAGAACTGTCAGATTTAATCAGTTTATACTTAACTGTTCTAGAGACGGAAACTATGTCAGGCCAAAGTATTAGTACTGCTTAAGTGCTATAAAACAGGTGCAGCATTTCAAATCTCAGGTGACTAGAAAAGAGGCACTGTATAAAGCATAATACAAACATTCCATGGTTGGGGCTTCTCCTGCTGCACTGTTGTTATTTTCTTTCATTATTTAAATGCAGTGTTGATAAAAAGTCAGTTCATACTGGAAATTGCTCCTTAATATTTTAGGAACTTCACTTTTTTTTTTCTCTTTTTTTGCTCTTTTGTTTATGCACTTGGAGTAACCATTTGTTTTTTTAAAGGATGGATTCATTTTTAAATATGGATCACACAGTAATCTTGCAAGGAAGGAGCGGAATTAGTCATAAACACAATTGTGTATTTAAGCACAGAAGAATGCATAGAGCAGGATAGTGGGGGGTGGGAGGCTGAGATAGACACAAAGCTGCCATAGCTATTTTAATCAGCAAAAGTAATACCGTAGTGGAAAAAAAAATGCTAAGCCAGCTTCATAGCCAGCAGAGGGAGCCAGGAAAAGCCCTTCGTATCCAGAGTTAGAGAATGAAGACAAAATAAAACAGATGCATCTTTTTTCACATCTTTTCTCCCGTCTTCATCTCTGTTGAGAGTGACACACTCTTGGATTCCCAATACATATTATCCATCTCCACTACTGCAGAGGCATTCTAAATGCAGTGAAGTATCTTTAAATGTTTCAGACTTACTTTCCATCAGAGACCAACAGAATTTATACAATTTACAGAGCAAATGGAGAGCTCTACCTGAACTTGGATGACTTGCCTGCTGTGTACTTCAATCGTGGTATCAGAGACAAAAGTACTCCTTTAGTATTCTGCAGAGATGAACCGCGAAGAGGATGCATGCACCGATCCATGGCTCGTGCTTCTCCCAAAATACCTATCCATAGATGATTACCCCTGATTCAAGTAACTGAGACACTGATACTGCACCTGAGCGGAGAAATGACTAATACTAGATTAGTAATGGACTCAGACAACTGCTGTTATTCATCAAATAGGACAGCAGACAATTTGAAGCGTTATTCATCCAGCAACATAAATGACTGGAGAAGTTACTGGATAGATTAATAATATCACATAAATCTACTCTTTTTCTAAGTGAACAGACTACATCACTATAAGTTGTAGGAAAACACAGCCACACTTCTTGCACTGCAAGTTGTCTTACTTACACAACTCTGAAAATCTGACCCAGAGCTGGGCAAATGCTCCTCTACAGTAAAATCCAGAAAACTTCATTGAGGGAGAAGGTTCATTAAGTTTCATCACTGCAATATTTCTTGGGTGCTCATTTTGGGCCCTGCTCTTCAGCTACAAAATCATACAGTGATTTAAGTGAGTAATCCAGAGTCTGAACGGTCTGGTCTTTTGAAGAGGTGCATCAGCAGCTTCTGCAAATAGGAAGCCAAACTGACTGGGCAAATTGTACATAACTCCTTTTTTCCCAATCAGCAAAACACTTGTTCCAGAACATCTTAATTTTCATCTAGACCATGAGTAGCTCCACTAGTTCCAATTTGAATATTGCTTTATCTTGGCTGGCCAATGACATAAGGTTTTGCAGGGAACAAGTGATGTCACAGGCTTTCTTCAAATGAAGTTTTCCAGAGTTTCTAAAAACAGATCTAAAAACAGATCTTTATCTATACTGACAGAAGATCTTTATCTAATACTGACACATTCATGACCCTACAGGTTTACAAAAAGCATTTGAAACATAGCATAATGTTCAGGATAGAATCACTTGACTTCTCCCATCTGAAGGACTTCCATGGGGCAATGGGCACAAACGGAAGCATAGGAAGTTCCGTCTGAACATGAGGAAGAACTTCTTCCCTCTGAGGGTGTTGGAGCACTGGAACAGGCTGCCCAGGGAGGTTGTGGAGTCTCCTTCTCTGGAGATATTCAAGACCCGCCTGGACAAGGTCCTGTGCAGCCTGCTGTAGGCGACCCTGCTTCGGCAGGAG
>Ga0065711_1002800_pt1 | contig 31574 bp, 30 predicted proteins | sample Hoacrofraction12_FD_59098 | JGI IMG/M metagenome (GOLD analysis project Ga0065711, IMG submission 59098) | Hoatzin crop microbial communities from Cojedes, Venezuela - Epithelial fraction 12 v2 (version 2) | ecosystem: Host-associated > Birds > Digestive system > Esophagus > Crop | place... | reverse complement strand
CGTTACAAGGCACGATAACACTTAGTTGTTACAACAATGTATCTCTGTGGGAAGAAAAATTCAGTTCACACCCTATAAGTCCAAACTGTAAGGTGAAAGTAATCCCTTTCTATTCTCTCCTAAACAGAACTGCTCCTGGGAAGCAGAAACAAACCCTAGTAATTGCTCTCTGTCCCTGGAGTCCCTAACAGAGCGTCTGCAGACGTGACAGGAACAAGACCTGCTCCGGGATCCCCGCAGTTCTCGGCAGTGGCAGAGATGGGTTCATGCGTTACTGTTTCAGTGCTGTGTGGGTGCTCAGTGCTGTGCTGTTACAAAGAAGATGACTTTATTTTCCTGCTGCAAGGAGGTTGAAATCTTAACATCCCGAACATATGGAAGGAGAGTTTTCTCTGACTGTCCAAAATCTCATACAATGTAAGCTGGGGGGGAGAGGGGAGGCCACGTGCATGCTCAGTGTTCAAGAAAAAGCTGTTTGTGCTTAGTATAATGGCAATATTTTTCAGTTGCAGCTCTCCTGTGCGGAATTTTAGTCTCCCTAATACGGGCAGAGTGAGAGCAGTGAGAACTACATGACTTTTAACTTAGCCAGTTTTCTAAGAACGAAAGAAACACGTGTCAAGTATGTGTTACGGGTCACTTCTGCACCTTCTTCATCTTTCTGTGTTTCTATTTATACCCTGGCCAGCTCCTACACTCTCCGACCTGGTGAGAAAGTTAATGTGGTTACTAAACTTTAAGAGGGAAGAGACTGGTTTCCTAGATTTGACCTGAGCGCCATTACCTTTATTAATATAAATAATGACATCATCCTTTATTGCAGAATGGGAACCTTAAATGCTTATGGGAGAGCAAATTTTAGAAACAGTGTCCTTATGAGACATATGTGATTCATCTTCAAGTGTGCATATTTTAGGACAGACGCTGTATCCTGAGCCAAATCAGCTCTGTGAATCTGACTTTACTCCATTTCAAACTGTAATTTATTAGCAAAAATTACTTTCTTTTCTTTTAAACCATGTGTAAATTGGTGCTTGCAGCCTGCTGGGGAGTGCTAGGCAAAGCACAGGCAGCTCTTTTGTCCTCTTCCAGCTTCCTCCAGAAATCTGCTTTTGCACTCCTCCAAAAGCCTTTTGTAAATGATGCCTGAACCATAAAGTAACGGGAACCGCTGTCTGGTTTCTGGGATTCACTGTGTTAGTCATTCAGCGTGGTAGTGTTCAGGGCAGTGATGAACTGCCGGTAAAGCGCTTGGTTTGCTGGTGTCTATTAGAAAATATCACCACATTCAGGTTCAGTCTCTTCTACGTAAGACGGCATGGAGGAAATGTGCATCCTTTTTGGCCAGAGCTGAAAAAGCAAATTGATACACCACAGTACAGCTGCAGCTGCTGCCAAGGATGAACATCTGCTCTACAGCTTGTCATTCAGCTTTTAAAGACGTCCTGTGAGCAGCCAAGAGTGCTGGCCCGGCTGGGTTCTGGCATCTGTTCTGTACCTGAATGGAAGATAACTCGCTCTGAAGGGGAAAGCCGCAGACTGGCAGGCTCCACCTCTGCGAGTGGCACACTGGCCGCAGCACACTGGTCTGTCTGCTGCCTGCTGCAGATAGAAAACTCTTTTTTTCTCCTCACCTGAACTTTCTATGCCATGTTTACTGAGAAGAATCGGTCCTGTAGTGAGTTGCCATGAGGAAAGCAGGCACATGCTCCCCATTTTCTAGCACCTGCTGTTGTGCAGGGACATGGTCTTAGTGTGCCTCTCCTCTCGTCGTCAGTCAGCGACTTCATCTACGCGAGTCATGCGAGGACAGAAGGCTGAAAGTGGTTTGGGTTGGTTGGTTTGTTTAAAAAAAATGCAGAAGTGTTTAGCAAGCATTAGCAAGATTGTTTTCAGATGGCTTGTTTTCAGACCTGACCTCCTGCCTGTGAACAGCCGGTGTCACAGTGCTCCCAGGGAGGACAGAGCCAGGAGGGCCTGGCGCGAGGCTCGCTCATCCTTAAACCCCTGCCTTTACTTCTTGCCTTTCCTGAAGCTAAGGAGAAAGCTCTCCTGCCACCGCCTCTGCCCCAGCCTCAGGGCCCTTCCCTCCTTGATGCAGGACTCTGCTCGATGCTGTCAGTGAGGAGCAGGAGCCCTCTCTGCTAAGCGGCTGCGCGGCGTAGCCGTGCTGGCACACAAATAGGGGTGCCACGGTCCCAATATCCTCCAGCTGTGCCCTGACCCTGCATACCTGCTGTCCTCTCTGAATTGTTTCCTCGGTAAATGAAGACAAATATTGCATTATTCTAGGGGAAGAACAGCATTTCCCAAACCTTTCTCATGTAGTGGCAGTTGCCACTGTTCCCTGGCTTTAAGCTAGGGCTGGCTCAGCAAACTTTTGGGTCAGACTTCTGATTTCTCTCGTCTGGTTGTTGCCTTTTCCCATTGCCGCTCACAGTGCTGCCAAGCAGGGAAGCGCTCATGGACCGACCCTTCAGCCTGGTGCCTGGCCCTGCGAAGGGCTCCGGTGCTGCCGGGACGGTTTGGAGGCGGCCACCGACTTGCCTTCTATGGCTTCTGCCGTGTTTCACTTGCTCTAATGCCTGTGTCTCACGCTAAGACGGGAGGAAGACCACATCTGAACATGTTCAGTCCTTTCAGCTCCTTGTGGGAGGGGTAACTCCCTGATGGCACTTCATGCCTTATTTTGAGCTTATTTAGTGTCTTCACCCTCATCCCAAAACAGCAGCTTTTATGGACATATGAGCCCAGCTGGCACGGGGACAGAAGTGAGATGTTTTGGGGCATCTCACAAACAAACATCAGCTCCTCGCTGGGTCCAGGATTGTCTGTCTTACAGCAGTGCACCAAACAAATCCTTCCCAAGGGGCTCAGTGTGCCCCTCCGCTGGCGTGGGTCTGCCCAGCGCTACAGGCTGGTGTCCTGGCTGATGTGTAGGGCAAGAAGCAGTGTTCACTCCTCCTGCTTCCAGGAAGGTGAGGAGATTTTGACCAGTGTTGGAGAGGCTGGCCCTCATTTTGGAGAAGATTTTGGGTGCCACCTTCATGTGATGATTCTCAGGAGTACCCTCAAGATGCCATTTATCTAGGAGATTTGCTGTGCCTGGTAACTTTAGGGATGCGTGTTTCTTCTGTGGTCTTACTAAGATCCTGGTTAGCCATCTGGAAATCTCATCCTGTGATTACTCCAGAATCTGGAAGACCTTTTGTGACTACTAATCCCAGAAACAGATTTTCCCTTCATCCTGTCTGTCAACACAGCCTTTAACTTATTTTTATGGGCTTCAGCACATGTTTGAAGCATCACTGCCTTAGGATACAGTCTATGTTTTCCGGACTATTTCAGTGTTCTGTATATCTACGTATAGCACTTTCTGAAGAAGGGCTATTTAGTGGGTATTTAGTAGGAACTTCTGCGTCCTTCAAAACTCGACACATCTCCATTTGCACATCTAGAACAGGAATCAGCATGACTTAGCGTGTCATGACCATGAAATCCTAGGAAGTTATACTTTGCGATGCAATCTATTTTGCTTTGACAGAATTGAGTAATGTTTTCATTAATAAGATGTGGTAAAGATTGTATAAAAAAGTACTGATCTAATTGAAGCAAGGGGGAGTTAAAGCAAAAAAATATTCTGAGCTGACTGGTGCCATACTAGATTCTTAATTTTTTGCCTTTTTTGGGGGTCTTGTCCACTAGTAGTTGTTTACCCACCAAAATAACTTGTGTATGACATTTGCTTTATGTGTCTTGACTGCTTTATGGAGGCAGCAGGACACGGCAGGTAGGAATTGATCCCGTGTGCAGCGAAAGCTGTCCGATAGAGTGCCATCTGCATCGGGGTAGTTTCGGAGGCTCTGTGTTTTGATCTTGCCTTGAATTGTGGCCCCGTGTTCCTGCAAGGACAGCAGGCCCCAGGCAGTGGTTCAGGGAAACTCCCTGGCTGCGGTCTGCAGGACGTCGTCCCCATGGCTGGAGCATGCCTGTGTGGTGTAGAGGGCAGGAGGATGTCCTTGCGTGTATGCAGACCACAGCAGTGGGCTCACTTCAAGTCCACAGCGCTTCCAGGTTTGTTGGCATGTGCTTGATTGTAGGAGCGGGCCCTGGACTAGATGTGCTCCTTGAGCCCATCCTTCTGCAGCTGCAGAGCATCACGGAGAGCCACACTCTAAGAGTCGGGAGCAAAATGGGGAGAGCTGCCTCCTTTTTCTCTCTTGTTTAAGGAAGAATTCTCAAGACGTGAAAACATTTCTTGAGAACAACAGAAAAGCTTGACCTAATTGCTGCTCTAAATATATGCCTATGGCCCCTGAAAGGCCCAGCAGGATCGAAGGCCACCAGTTCCAGTTCTTATTTTTGCCAGAACTTCAAAGCGTTTCCTTTTATGCAGTAATCTTAAAACTAGTCCAAGAAAACACTCACGCGATTACTTAGATATTCCAGTTATGCCACCAATATGGAAACTTAAATGATGATATTTTCCACAGGCAAGGCTTCTGTCGTTAGTTAAACGCGATGGTCTTCTGCTTGCATGTTGGGAAGATACAACCTCCTTTCTATGGTCTGAGAAATGGTTGCTGCTCATAAGCTGAGCCAAGAGTGATAACTGGTGGACTAAGAAAATGGGACCATAACACAGTCACCAAAGACCTGTTTAGGCTTTAAATGGTTTTTAATCAGAGTCATAACCTTGTCTGGAAAAGAAGCCTTGTATGGACTAGCCAGTACTTATTTAATAAGCAGTTTGCTATGTTAGTATGTGAGTTTACAGTTACCGTCTTTATCAGTTGTGCATCATGTCCAAACTTTGAGAAAAAACTCATGTACCTACATTGATTAAAAGCAAAATTAGTCGGGCAGAACCAGCTCCTATCCCCCAAGTCTTAGTCTGTTCTTGAAAATGTTGTAAGCCGTAGTTCACCTACCTCTGCCAGTGTGGCCGTGCGTTTATTTTGTTTGTGAGGCCCTTGTGGAGGCTTAATTTGTGCATACTCAATAAGCCATAGCTGGTCTGCTCCAGAGATAATAACTGTATATTGTAAATATATTATAAAATTGAGAGGGACGTGGGGGTTTTTTGGTGGGTTGTTTTGAGATTTATTTTTTTGTTTTTCTGCTGGAATGACCTCGTGGTAGCACTTGACCTTGCAGTCGAGCTAAGTTAGGTTCATCCCTTGGCAGCTGGGCCCAGGAGAGCTGCAGCAGATGCTCCAGGTCCTGGTCAGGAGGAATTCCTGGAACGCTGAACGGCAGCCATCAGGGTCAGCAGAGACCCATTGTGCTTGAAGTGGTTTCAAGGGCTACAGGAAGCGTGGTCAAAAATGAAGACATCATTCAAGGATCGTTTAGATGCAGAGAATTCCTCCCGGTTAAGCCAATATCCTGCTGAGTTTCTCCTGGAAAAGAATCCAATGTGTAAGGCTGTATCTTTTCCAGATTATGAGGGATGGGATGCAAGAGAGAGAAACTTCTGTTTCTAAAAACTTAGAAAGCACATGGGCCTCTAACTGTTTTCCCAGTTGGAAAGTTTGCTGTTAAAAAAAGGAAATAGGTTTTTATAAGCAACATTTAATTCAAGCTTTTGGCTAATTCTCCTGCTGCAAAGGTTTTAGGTCAAAGTCTGATTCATTGATGTGGAACTGGAATGAGAGGGATTAGGAGAGGAAGTAGACTCTGGAGTTAGGAAAACTCTCTGTTTTCTTGTCCACTAACCATTTTTTTCCTACCCATCAAATGTATATTTGACCTATGTTTCTAATTTAAGTGTCGTGGAGAAATGTCTTCCTTTGCTCTTTTTCTGCCCATTGTCATCAGTTCTGCCATGGGTGTGTTCGATGTTGCTCTTTTGGGAAGGGATCCTGATCTTTCCATATTTGGGGAGGTGCCTGGACATGACATGGTTGTACAGATGCTGTGAGTTTCTACATTTATTCCATTAGGTTAGAGAATGGAAAATGGGTGGTTTATTATTCTTATTACTCATTAAAAATATTTGTTGAAATAGCACCCTGTTCACAATGGGATGTTCTGCAGTAACGCAGGTGTTGGGGGAAGCCGTAGCCGGGACCTTCATTTTGTTGCTATGTGTGTGTGTATTTGCGTAGGTGCGTGTGTTCCGTTCAGGATTCCTACAGGGATCACTTTGGGGATCCATCTGAAAGCTTTTCTGCTGGCAGTAAGGTCAGTCTCCCTCTGTCCTTGCCATCTCCCCTCTGTGTGTGTGTGTGACCCCCAACTGCTGGTAGCCCTTGCTGTCCACTGCCCCGCTCTCGCCAGCCTCCAAAGCCTTCCCTTTTCCCCTTGTCCGTCCTCTTGTTGCCAGGTCTTAGAGACCTGGCAGTCGTCAATCTAATGTCACTTATGATATCCCATAATATCTGGAATGGTGACTGTGAGTGCTTTTCCTAGCTGTGTTCATACAGCAGCTACAAAAAGACTACCAGAGGAGACACGTCTGCGTCCTGGCCCGGCTCTGTTACTGTGGAGCTGTGATGGATTTACTGCTTTCATAAAAGCAGCAAACGGCGTTGCCAAACCCAGTGGTTTATCTGGGGCCACCCATGTGCTATGCAAAAAATAGTTCATCCTTGGAGAAAAGAATGAGGTGGGCTCTTTTCCTCGGCATTGCAATAATTGCTTTGGGAATAATTATGTTGCTCAAAAGAAAGAGAGCTGCGTTTTGTTTTGTGAAAGATCGGGGATGAGGACAAGGGGCGGTTAAATGTGACGAGTCCCGAGGCTGGCTGCGGGGCCGGGCGGCGAGGGCAGGCAGCAGCAGCCGCAGCGGGGCTCCAGCCCTGCCTGTGCCCCGGGGAGAGGGAAGCACAGTGGTGGTGGGCCCAGTCGCTGGGCAGGTGGGAGCTTCCCAGGAGATTGGGGGCATCCCGGGAGGTCACTGAACAGGGAGAAAACAGGGGACTTGGCAGCGTGGAGGATCGCATCATTTTTCTCCCAGTTTTTACCATGTAATTCATGCTTTGCTCTGTAAAGCATTGTGATATAGTTTGTATACATTATGTAAAATAAGTTGTATTCTATTATATTGAAGAAATATGAATATAAAATAAAGTCAAAGGATGGAATAAAGTAGCTGTGTGGTAACTGGACCCCCAGCCCCTGGTTGCACTGGTTGTCCTGTTCCCCAGGGCTGCGAAGCCTCTGGGGCCAAGACTGTGGTTACAGGTCTCTGCCACCCCTGGAATGATTTAGGAGTTTTCCACATGAAGATACGATGTTAAATACAGTCTGTCCTGGGTGAGAAGGGAAGCACAGATCAGTTTGTCGCACACTGTTCACCAGCGGAGCCTGTCTCCAAGATCTCAGGCTCTTGTTCTGTTCTGGCTCTTGCATCTCAGGAGCTTTAAGAAACAATTTTTAACTGTGCTTTTCTTTTTTTTTTTGAGGCTGGAAAAGCTTGGTTGTTTCTCCAGGCACAGCAGATATGAGCCCCTTAGAGGCAGTACATGTTGGTGATGGGACAGCATGCGGCAACTTCTAATCTTGGGAAAGCAAAACCCCAGATCTCCAGGGTTTGTATGGAGGGGGGGCTTGGGAGGGCGGTGAGGATGGCTACGAGCACTTCAGATAGGCAGCTTGCTATTGCTGAAGGTGGAATCTGCCTAAAAGTGCCCAGATGAATCTTTTATGGGAGCAAAGAAGTCATCGTGAGGGCGAGACCCTGCCTCCGCGTTTCATCCCTGAGACAGGAATTGCAGCCGGAGCCCCCCTCACCCGGTGTGCGTTGCAGGAGACCCGGCCTCCGAGGGCAGTCGGGGGGAAGGCCACAAACCCCTGCGGCTCCCGAGCATCACTGCCGGGTCGGACGCTTGGCTCCGCGAGGGCTGCTGAGGAGGTCGGCGCAGGGGGGCTGCCGGCACGAATACTTCTGCTCTGTGGGAATTTCCCCCTTGAACGACCGCTGCGCTTTTTAACCAGAAGATTAATGGAAGGGGCCGTGGAAAGGGCCAGAGTGCCGGGTATTAGTTCATTAGTCTCCAAGCAAGCACGCAGCCGGTGAGTCACCAGCACCGCTTCCTGTGCGCTGACGCCGTGCTTGGAGCAATCCCAGCGCCGGGCGATCCGGCCCAGCCCTGCGAAGGCTGGGAACTCGCAGGACCAGATCACCACATGCTGTGGCTGCGGGCTGCTAATGCTATAAAATAAAAACTAATCTAGATTAATTACACTGCACGCGTTACTCATCTATAATCCTGCTCCTCGGCCGCTTTCCCTCCCAGCACAGCTCCCTGTTGGTTTCTGTTCCTCTCTTAAGGTCCTTGGCTCCCTGCGGGTTCCTCTGTGTCTTCCAAGGAGTGGGAAGAAAGTGCCTTCGCCCCACGCACCGCTGGGAGCAGTTTGCCTCCTCTGACAGTTCTGCAGGGGAGGACCCGCATCTACGTATGTGGAGGCATAAATAGCTGGTGAGAGCAGCCAGTTGGCTTTGATGGGTCACCGGCCCCAGCAACGGCTCGCAGTGCCAGCGAGGTACCAAAGTAGAGTGAGGGGCTGGGAACCATCCTGGTGTCTGACACCAGATGTGATGGTCCTGCAAGAGGATGCTTCCATGGTTTTACAAAAATTTGCTGCTACTTCCTACAGAAAGAAGTTGAAAATTAAATTCAGCCATGCAGGGAACCAGTCTGTAGTTGCCACCACTTCATGCTCAGAAACGGGGCGTTGTGTCAGACCAGTCGTCTTCCTCGCTTAGAATTGGTGGTGTTGATGTGCAAACTCATGTGCTGTCACAGTCCTGGCTGCAGCACTCTGGGGTGAGCCGGCCCTTCATCGCGCTGCTAGGGCCAGCAAAATGCTGGAATTTCTCATTCCTAAAACACGTATCACACCCACGGTGCTGCCCCATGGTCGGGGAACAGAAACCCTAACCAGAGGTTCAGGGCTGGGGGCAATCCGGGTGCCCCCCGGCTCAGCCCCCACCTCAGGGAGTCCCAGCACGTGGTTTGTTTAGCAGGAGGTGTGGGGTTTGAGCTTGGAGGGACCCACGACAGTCGTGACGGAGCATCGTCAAGCAGGGTGCTGTCTGTTCCGCTCGGCTTGAAGCAGTGCTCAGCTCTGGCACACTTACTGTTACAATATGTGCTAGGGAGTGAAAAGGTGTCAGCTGGACCAGTAAGCGTGGAGGATAAGGTCTGGTTGCCGTGTGGAGCCTGTGGCAATGTTCCTGATGACTGGAGTGGGAGAAGCACCAAGACCCACATCTTGTGAGATGAGGAACAGCCAAGACTTGCTAAATCTGGACAAAATAAGCTGTACTTTTGTTTAGCTGTGAGTTGTTTCAGGCAAGCAGAGATTTTGAAAGGATCTTTGTACCTCATAGAGGATTGTTGAACTTTCATGTGATGCCAGTGGGATCAGTGGATGCTCCGGTGGGGTCCCGGGGTGAAGTGCCTGGAGGGCCCCAGCTCCCTTAGGAGCAGCAGTGGGTTATGGGCATCATCTGTGTATTTCCCAGGTTGTTCTGAACTAGTTCTGCTGCGGTCACTTCCAGCAGGTGTTTTTAAATGTGGTGACCATTTGTTCTTTTTCCAGCCTTTGTTTTCCTCTCCTCTTCATCGATTTGAACATTGCTGCCACAGAGGAGCAGACCAGGAGGGCTGGACCACTGGGCTGGAATTATTTTCCTTTTATTTTTCTGATTTTTTTTTTTTTTTTAACAACTGCATTTTTAATTGACATGTTTAAAAGTATGGGCCTTATTTTCAAAACCAAGCGCACCATTAACTTTGTGAACAGCTGTTACAAAAGAGAGCCCAGACTGGAAACCTTTTGCATCGCTAACTCTGACCCTGTCCCTGCAGAAGCAGCGGTCGGTGCAGAGGACTTAGTTCTGGGGGTACGTACAGGAGAGGCTCGTGACCACCACAGGGCTGGAAGCAGCTGTTTTGAACTGCTTGTTTTAGCCTGGGCGGTAGCTTGAGCAGTCACTTGACTTGAAATTGGTGACAATGTTGAACCCTGGGGTTCAGGGAGGGAACCCCTCGGAAGAAGCACCCGAGGACCCCCGTTAGCAGGCAAGGGGATCCATGCGAGAGCAGCTGCCATCGCTGGTGGTAGTCAGGGTGGCAAGGGCCAACATGGGGCGGCCACATGGTGCTGGGTGTCTTGGCATAAATGAGTGCTAGGGATGTCCCCTGGAACTGGTTGCAGAGGAGGTCTCCGCTCCTGGTCCCTGCACGGGATGAAGCTCTTCCACCCACTCAGTCATCCCCAGCGCCACTCTTACTTGAGAAAGCAAGAGATTTCTGAAGTGGTTTAAATACTGTAATTTGGGGAATCTGCATGCTGTTTCGGTGAAACAGACCCTGTCAGCGCCCGAACCCTTCGCCCTGCGCCTGCACCCCAGCGAGCACCAGCCTTGGCCATGTGGATGCACCCTGTGTTTACTGGCAAAGATAAGGCACACACAGGTATGTTCTCGATGTGCGTCTGCTTGAAGTTGCTTTAAAATGCAGCAAGGGGCCAGCTACGGTTAAATGGACTCAGAGGCGAGGCCGAAGAAATGAGGCTTAAAATTCACAGCAGCCCAACCTGCCCCTCCACGCCGTAACCGTCTGAGTAACTCGCCGGTGCCGAGCCGTCGCCCTGCCTCCCGGGAGAGATGCTCTAGCAGCCCCTCACGCGGGCAGCTCGAATGATGTGCACAGGGGGGAGAAGAAAATCGTGTTTAATTGAAGCACTGCACATGTATAGATGTTTTTAGGATAAACAAAACTGATTGGGCAAATATTTATTTCTGCCCCTACTGCTACAAAGCAAACTTTCCCACAGCTTTTGACAGAGCTAATCTGTTTTTTAGTCATGATGGTGAATTTGTAACGACAAGTTTTCATTTTGAATGTTTCAGGATTTCCTGATTGGTTCTCATGCAATTATTTTGATTAACAATGGAGTTTTCAGAGCAACTTGAAAGGATCTTGGGGACTTAGGATAGACCTGGCTCTGTTACTGCTCTCTCACTGGGATTAGTTTCTACAGCTTTCTAGCACTTGTATCAAATTATTTGGAAATCAAAGAAAACTGCATCTTAGAAATATTTCAGGCCTCGACCCCTTCTGAGAAGGGCTTCTTTAAGTTTAGAAAAATGCTTGTTCCCATATAAAAAAAAACAACCAACAAAACAAACAAAATACCTAAGACTGTAAGAAGAATGAAAAACCAATGTATCTTTTTTTAATAAAAATGTATATTTTTAACAAAAAGATGAATGCTTTAGGTGGTCATTTCTGTGAGAAGGCAACGTCTGACAACAGAGACTGAGAAGTATTCGGGGCGTTTCTGAATAACGAGGAAATGAGGTCTCAAACTAGGAACCTCTGGATGTTTCTCTTTCATTATAAACGTAGGAGGTGGCTGAAGAAATTTGGAAAAAAACCCTGTTAGTGGTGTTTTCACAGATTTCATTGTTCTATTCGTATCATTTATGGGTTTTACCCTTTTTTTTAAGATGATGTGGAAATAGCTTTAGAGTGCACACGCCAGCAGATCCACACCGCCTGTCACCGTACCCCAGGCGATGGCATCTCCCTGCAGATGGGAACAGTCCTCTGAAGCTCCTATTCCCCCCAGAAAATGCCATCAAGGGCAGATAACCATAAGCAAAAGCAATGTATGGTGTGCTTGGACCTAGTGTACCCTGGCAGGGTGCAAATCAGCTGGGACTGCCCCTCCTTGAACTGTCCGCCCCGAGCGCCCGCAGCCCACCGGGCTCCTCCTCCCAGGGAGGTGAAGAATGGGAGACCTTGCTGCTGCTCACAAGAGATGCATGTGGAGGTAACCCAATCTCTCCATTATATTCAGTTGAGAAATCACCAGCATTTAATGCAACTCCTTAATTGACATCAGCAAGGGCAGAGGCCGGCCAGCACAGCTCCCCACTGCCCACCCCGGCCCCCTCCCTGGCACCGGGATGGCCATCCCTCACCCAGCCCTGGGGGAAGCGGGAAGGTTGATGTCAACCACGTGAGTCTACACGGTTGCGATGCAACGCTGTGAGGCGGCTGCTGGGACAGGTCCCACGTTCACTACTCATGTCCTAGATTGATTTGTCACCTTCTAATAATTTAAATCTAACAGCAGATTTAAGCGTCATAGTGGCAGAACCCAGCCAGGACGGGGAAGGGTGGTTTGGATACAAGCTGAGAAGCCTGTATTTGTTAATAACCCCCCCCTCTGGTTTTAGCTTTCTGTGAAAGTGAAGCTTTCTGAGTTCAGGCAATTACACAACCAAACTGCCCAAGTGTAGCAAACAGATTAGCTAAAGGTAAGTACGTTTAGTGGCGTATTTTCTTTCACGCCACAGAAAGTGGAAACATAAGCCATGCGTCTGATGTGATCTCCGTACAGATGGGTTTGAAATGCTGGCTCCATTCTGAAACATCAGTAATTTTACAGTGGACTTTTAAAAAGTATATTATTGCTGCTAATATTATGTGTACGTATTTTAGAAGTAATTTGCCTGGACTCCAATGAAACATTCTAACAGAGTTTTTTTCTCTAAACAGTTTTAACCCGTGTTTCTCCTTCTGGGGAGTGCTTTCGGCCCCCAGGCAATGCAGAAGAAAAATTGCTGGCTAAGTAACACCAGATGCAGGAGAGACTGCTGGCCGCTAGAGAGCTCCCAGATGAGAAGACCTTTCAGGCTGAAATACGAATTTATTTTGTAATGAAAGCAGAAACCCTCTTTTACTTCAGGACAGAGAGACCAGCCATGAAACACAGAAAGGTTTCTTGCTTGCGCTGCAGCAAGAGGCATCATTATCCGTAATTACATTTTTCATACTTGAAATCAAAAGCCCCAAAGCTGCCCTCCCTCCAGAGCAAGGTTTGAAAAATTGTCTTAAATGTTGGCCTGTAAGTCAAGTCACGTAGAGGGGCTGATCTTGGGGATGAATGACAAGCTGCAGCAGCCCGTCGGTAGGGGAGTCTGCACAGGGATTGTGTGTCGGCCATTGTCTCGAGTGCCATCGCCGGTGAAGCCCCGGGATGCCGTGTCCCCTGGAATTACAGCGCTGCGGTCGGAGCCTCCTACTTGGAGAACAAGGCAGGGGGGGCTCTCCCTACCCTCTCCCTCGCTCGGGCTCCTTGGGCTCCTCTTTCATTGAGGCTCCCATTACTGGGGACAAAAGTCACCTTTTGTGTAACTCGGGGTGCCTGGGTGCTCAAAGGGGCTGACTGTGGCCTGCGCTGACGGTCCTTTGGGAATCATCCGGGCAGGAAGAGGCGCTGATGGATGCATCCACCCGGGAGGGGTTGACTGAGGTTCATGGTGTTTCTGTGGGGCCAAAATGCGCTGAATTCACAGAATCACAGAATGGTAGGGGTTGGAAGGGACCTCTGTGGGTCATCTAGTCCAACCCCCTGCCAAAGCAGGGTCACCTAGAGCAGGAGAAGGAGAATCCACAGCCTCCCTAGGCAGCCTGTTCCAGTGCTCCATCACACTCAGAGGGAAGAAGTTCTTCCTCATGTTCAGACGGAACTTCTTATGCTTCAGTTTGTGCCCATTGCCCCTTGTCCTGTCGCTGGGCACCACTGAAAAGAGTCTGGCCCCGTCCTCTTGACACCCACCCTTACGATATTTATAAGCATTTATAAGGTCCGCTCTCAGCCTTCTCCAGGCAAAACAAGCCCAGCTCCCGCAGCCTTGAATTCATTCAAGGCTCTAGGCAAAGCCCGCACCCCGGGGAACTCGCAAGTGAAGCCCAGACGCAGGGTGAGGGGTGGGACGTGCTGGCATCGGAGCCGTGAGTTGCAGGAGCCTCATGTTTGTCATTTGCTCTGAGAACTTCGTTGCCAGCGATGGGACCCGTACGGATTCCTGCGGATGCACTGGGAAGGATGCGGAGGTTAAGCAGGGATGAGCAGCTGCTAGGCTCCGCATGGTGGGTGCCCATGGGACACTGCAACACCCCCAGGCACGTCAAGTCTATGAGAAAATCTCCAACACAGCTTGGCCCCGCTGCCATCCACCACCCCCTTGAAATGCTCCTGTCCCTGCCATGCGTGGCTGTCCCTGTGACGACCTGCAGCCTGCCCACCCGGCAACCCGTCCTGCCGGGGAGGCTGGCAAGTGTTCACGCCTGCCCCTTTCCTTCAACCGCCACAGCAGCCGAGTGAGAGCACAGCCCACATGTGACAGCAACTCTGAGAGCAGGGTTTCATCCCGAGCCATGATTTCATGCCTAACAAGTGGTATTTGAAGAAACCTTCACCAGGGCCAGACTTAGCTTAGTTTCCTGCGGGGCAGGAGCCTAAAAATTCCCGTCTCCTAGCCTGAGCAGTCTGCATGGAGCACGTGTGGTGGCCAAGGTGAGAGCAAGCCTGCAGCAGCGGGCAGGGGACAGAGCGCAGCACCTCGCAATGCAGAAAGCGTTTCCATCGCTCCACGGTTCTACAGCAGAGAAGTGCAAGAGGAACATGGAGGTCAGGGCTGACGTCATCACGTAACCGTTTCATGCATCTTGCTGGAAAAGCTGTATCTGGAGCTGCTGGTGGCTGGCCCTACCCATCCTATGCGTTATGGCAGTACCGCGTGCAGGGGCCGGTGCTGGCGCACAGGGAGCTGGAAGCCCAGTGGGCTGTGAGGGCCAAGCAGAGGCACGTTCTTCCCTCTGCTCTTGCATGAGCAGATGCCCTTTCATCTTGAGCTGGACCATCAAACCCCATCCCTGTCCCCAGGAACCTCTCTGTGGTCAAAGCCAGGAGGGAGGTGTCCAGGAATGGGCACAGCCGGGCTAGGTCTGGCTGGGGGCTCCTGGCAGCAGGGCTGGAGCTGGGATGTTTTAGGGCCACTTCCCAGCGCACCCTCATGGATCTGGGTTTCTCCTCTGCTAGAAGTGACTTCCATCCCCTGCAATTTCCCAGGGGACTGGTGAGAAAGGAAAAAAAGTGCTGTCAAAGGTTTTCCCTTTCCCTTCCCAAGTGTAAGCCCCCAGGGTCTCCGGCAGGGATTTGGCAGCCACAGGAATGCGTGGGAATACAGGAGGCTTTGGGACGGTGCTTGGGGGATGTAAGTTGCTAAGAGGAAGATCTCACCGCGGGCTTCTCTGCGGCAAACTGAGCCCCAAGTCTCAGAGCAGAACTGCCCACGCTGATCCCCACGTCCTGGGTTCGCCCAGACGTGTGTCCTCGTCTGCGGCAGCCTGGGACAAGGGTGTGCTCAGTGTCCCCAGCAAGGGACAAGCGCGGCGGTGCAGCCAGCCCTGCTGATATTTCACCTTCCAGGGCGTGAAGGAGTTAAACTTTTCAGATGGAAAACGAACTGAAGATCAAACCAGCAGCCTGGTGACCTCCCGCTGCCGGGACAGCAGCAGCTCCCCAGCCCGAGCCCGGCGGGTTCGTCCATCGGCTGGTCGGGCGGCAGGCAGCAGTGGCCGGTAGGTGCGAGGGGTGGCCTGGCTGGGCATCCCGCGGGACTCCCAGGCTGGGGCTGGTGGGCGATGGCGGGGTGTGGTGGTCCGGGGGATGGAGGGAGCGCCGGGAGCATCATCCCTGGTCCGCTTTTAGAAAAGGGACTGCTCAAAGCGAGCTGGTCCTACCAGCGCCTGGGGCAGCGCGGGTTCTTGCCTTCAGGGACGCCTGGTCGGCGGATCCTGAGGCTTCGGGAATGGCACGGTTTTGTAGTTGAACTCCTTGCATGCAGCAAGGGACGATGTCGTGGGTTTGTTTCTCCCTGACGAGGAAGGAATGATGGCCATATTCTTTAACCCCGTCCTCTAATGATGGGCAGCTATTTACCAATAAATGCAAACAGTGTGTGATGTGGGTTTACAGTTTCTAAACAGTGAAAGATCTTCTCGGTATAAATGGAAATTGTTATTATTTCCTTGAGCTGCAAACATCATGGTCTGATTCTAAGTAGTATCAGGCATAGCCTGTTACACTGAGTCTGTGCTGTCTGCCTAGGTCTTTGCTTTCTTAAATGGAAGCAAACAGTCACTGGTTCAAAGACACTGGGTCAGTAATTCGGATGCTTATTTTGCAGTAATAAAGTGGTGTAGTCTTACCTAGGAATTGCATAAACATTGATCATATCATTTACATTGTAAAATGTAACCATTTTACGTTATAGTAAAAATTCCTCTTGTTCAGAAATCAAGACTGAATCAGAGGTCATGATAATTTCTGGCGAACAAACAGGGATTACACTTAGTTCAAAGAAAAACAAATAGAACCACATCCCTAGAAAATTAAAACTAAAGTAGTATATTGTTCCCCTCGCCCTGAGAATACCCTCAACCCTTCTAGTGTTGCATATTTTTCCTTAGAAAGAAACTAGAAAATGTATTTCCCTAAAATCTGAGACTCTTTTTTTTTTTAATGAAGTGATCTTGGGATGGTGTCTGAAGGAGGCTGCCAGGCGGATGGCTGCTGAGCTGTAGTTTCTGACCAGGCAAATGGAATTGCAATCACCATGTTTCAGAGTCAGAAAAGCTCAGATTGCTCTTTACTGGCGTCCCAGTTGCTACAACCCGATTCCCACAAGGCACTTTCTGGCCAGAGATGAGGCTCTTGGTTACAGAAATGCAGATCTCCTGGTAAATGTATTTGGTTTATTCTCCCATGTTGTGGAGAACGAGTCAGTGTTATTCTTTGGAAGCATGAGCTCCTCCAAATGCTGACATGCAGGGAGAAAGAAAACAGCAATTTTTATTATCTTCTGAACAACAGCCGGCAGAAATGTACTTTGCAGCGAGCGCAGCCCGCGAGCCCTCCTGCCTTGGCCCCGGCACCTTTCCCAGGGGCTGCTGGCACAGCCGGGGACCCCTCCGGTGACCGCCTGCACACCGAGCAGGGGAAGCAATAATCTGAGCGGGGGGAAGGAGCCTGCGGGATACATTAAGAGAGGAGCTCTGAAAAGTCATTACTAGAAATGCAGGGGGGAGCCCTTCTCCTCAGGGCACCCCGGAGACAGCCTGCGCCTGCTCAGCGAGGCCAATGGGGAATCTGGGGACATCTCCTGGGGCCAGGCAGCGTGTGAGGTAGGTGACATCAGATGGGTCCCTGGTGTTTCATCTCTTAGGACAGCCGGCAAGGGATGCTGGATGCTATGGCTTTTGCCATGTGGCTCGCTGGCTCGACGCCTTCCTGCGATGGTGGGATTTGCCCTGTGGAAGTCCCTGTCTGCCCCTCGTTGTCCATAACTGAAGTCCCAGGGAGAAATGCCCGTAGGCAGATTGTGACACGTCCAAGGGGAGCAGAGCCTGCCCAGGCTGGTGGGGTTTATTCAGTAGGGACTTGATGCTACTCCCGTTCAAGCGGATAATAAAAGTCCCATTGACGTTTTTCATTTATTTAAGACTGTCTACGGACTCTCGATTACCACTGCGCCCTTGCCCGGAGTGCGCGAGTGCGCGGGGTGCACGGTGCGGCAGTGCAGAGGAGTCTGCTGTATCCTGTTTTTGTAAAGGGCTTTTCCTCTTAGAAGTTGTAGTGAAAACAAACATGTGGGAGAACAATGGGATTTTTTTTTCTGTTTCCCTCCACATTTTTAAATGCAATAAAAAAGTCTATTAAAATTAAATGAAGCATGTTAACATAAAAAAAGGATACCTATATGTTGGTGAGGAAAATAAGCATAACTAAGTGAACATGCAATCACAAGCACGAAGGTCATTTGCCTTCCTGAGCTCAGCCTGTATTTTTGCAGTTGAAAGTCTATTCTGAAAGCAGGGCACTGGTAAAGCAGCACAATGCCTGGGCCGCAGAGCTGTTCTCTGTAATAAAGGAGGGTCAGCCTCACGCCCCAGAGAAACACCCTCGCACGCTGCTGCGGCACTTGGCAGGCTGCTGAGTCGTCATCTCAGCCAGGAGCAAAGGGGAGCCCGCAGAAAGGATCTCCTTTCTTCAGATACACCTGTGGGTATTTTATTTGTTGTGTCTGAAATATTTGCAATAAGCAAGTAGGAATAGTTCTAGTTGCTGTAAAAGTGGAAGTAATAGGAAGGTATTATTTCTTTCTAGGAGCAAAACTTGGGATCGTTGTTTGTTGGACAAATTGCCCTGAAGGGAACAGGGACTGTGAAATCAGTGATGAAGTACAACGTAACAAGTGGAACAACCACCTTAATTGTTCCCATTTAAATTACGTGTGTTTTAGAGAAGCGTCTGATGTTCTTTTTCCCATATGCAGCGGTGGAAGATCCACCGTAATAGGTGGACGAGGGTACAGCTGGTCATTCGCAATGCCAGGTTGCTCCTGTCGGAAAATGTTTCCCTGGCGCATGGCTTTGTGTAGCAGCAGCATTCTGCCAGGGAGCCTGTTTCCCTCTGGGGAGGGAGGACCCCCGGCCTCTGACATTGCTCTTCCCCATGCAGGCGCTGCAGCCCGTGACCACGTCTGGCCTTGACCTTCTCAGCAGCAGATCAGGCTCCCGAAGCCCTTTGCTACGAGGTGGGTTTCCCGTGCCACAGCCATCCTCCTCACCGCTCTCCCTTTTCTCCTTGTCTTCTCTGAGTGGTGGATACCACACCTGGGTGCGGGTTTCCAGCAGGTTTCTGCTATGTTGATACGGGATGAGACTATTCATGCCATTAATGCAGTCCAGCAAGTTTCTGATAGAGAAACTTGCACTAGACCCAGAAAAATACAAGACAAACTTCCCTTTTAAAAGAGATCACACCCACGGCTCTCCAGGTACCACAGAGTTAGGTTTGCTTTGTGTTTGGGTGTCACCAGCTCATTAAATAATCCCCTGCAGTGGCTGCTGCCTCGAGCATGGCTGTGTGTGAGCACCAAGGAGGGGGCACCTGCCTGGCCCCATCCATCAGTGGGCAGGTGAGGAAGGATGGGGACGTACTGGTGGGACTGGATTTCACCCCAGCGTCTTTCGTGTCTGTTGAGATCAAAATGCTTTGTGAAATCTGTATGAACTCGAAGGGATTGTTTTTAAGGGTGGGAGAAAGAAATAAGGTGCAATAATGTCAAAATACTGCATCCAGCACTACTCGGGGTGTAACATTCCAGATTTATTTTGAAACAATGTACCCTTTCAAGAATTGGTTTGCTTTTATTCTGTTCTAACACACCACACAAAGTCGACAAGAACGGTTTTGAAGCGCCTGAAACTGAGGGGAGCAGCTTTTTACCATCCCCTTCCTGAGAGCCACGCACATCAGGGTGTTGGCTCCGACTCACAGCCATGCTAAATATAAAAATCCTCGCAACATATGGCTCAACCTTTCTCTCTGCATGAAAGACACAATGTTGAAGTGATAATTTTCAGAACAAAGAACGCTTGGTCTAAACATTTTGTTTGGCCTAAACAAATTGCACTTGGTCTTGCAGTCACGTTGTTGGTGACAGCTCATGCAGCCTGCACCCTCCCCCTGTAATGCACCAGAGCGACGCAAATACACATCGTTGGGAAAAATTCCTTGTCTTTTGTCAAAGAGCCCAACTCCTGTCAGCAAACATATTGTGGGAATAGGAATCTGGAAACAAACAGATCATTAGAGGGTGAGTTAAGGTTTTATGATCTAATTCTAAACATGTTGAGTGAGGGAACCAGAGATGTGCAATGCCAGGAACACTGCACCAGAAGGGTTTTTTTCTATAATGAAAGTTGGTATTTTTATTGAATACAAAGTGCTTTGGGTGACAAAGATGGTTACATATGGAAAATATGAAGGTCCATTTGTTTTGGAGAATTAGGAAGATCACTTGATTAGAAGTAATGTTGCGCCGATGCAAGTTTTACATTCCTTCCTTTGTGGAAATTATTCATCCATTTACAGAACTTTAGTAACAAAGTACAATAATTTTCTGATGTGAAAAAGGGAATCTATATGAAGGACCTCTGCTTGCACAGAAGGTGGTGACTTGGGCTTTTGCAGTCACATCTCTTGTTGCGTTACATCCATGCTTTGCCCTGTTGCGTCTATAACGGGGTTGAGAACATAAGACAACTTCCCAGTTCAGAGCATCCTTGGTGGGATGAGCCCGCGCTGGGGCTGCGGTGCTGCTCTGGCTGCCACAGCCACTTGGGCTGAGGACCACTGGGAAGCCAGGGAGCTGGAGGAGCTCTTCGGAGGTCTTCTGAGATCATCTGTGGAGTCCTGAGAGGGCCTCGCTGTTGCCAGCATTTTAGAGAAAAGCAGTTGGAGGTTGTGGGGTGATGGGAATGCCCGGGGGCGTAGGGAGCCAGGCCCCATCCCTCAGCATGAGATGCTGCATCCCCTGGGGCGGACTGAGGGCTGAGCAATGGTGACCAGGCTTGTGCCTCTTCTGGGCTCTCATTCTTCTGATGCATCATAAAGGTCCCTCCTCCATGTCTAGACACATCGCTGTAGGACAGACACCCCCATTTGCCCCAGCCCCGCTCTGCAGGGACAGTCGCAAGGCAATCTGTGTCCTCGTGTATTTTGGCAGATGCTGGAGCTTTGCCCTCTCGGGGAAAAGCTGCTTTGGCCTCTCCCCTTCCTATAGCCAGACAGCTACTGTCTTGGCCCTATAGCTGTTCTGACATCAGCCCGAGGTGCTCCATAGCACTGAAGAGAAGGTTAGGGCCAGGGAGCAGCAGGACATCTCCACCTCGGAGTGCACCACCGAGCCCACAGAGACCTGTAAGTCTTCAAAGGCTGCTGCCCTGGCTGGCACGCGTGCCCGGAACGCTTTCTTCAGGCAACAGCAGCTCTGGACACCTCTGCCATTAATGGTTTCCTGTGTGGTGCCACGCTAATGAAAGCTGAAAAACCACTGAGATGGTCAACCTTGCCCACCTGCCACTTCCCCTCCAGCACTGCCCAGGCACATGCTGGTGTTCCCCAAAATACAAGGATCTGCTTCCTGTGGTGCTCCCACCTGCACCATTAACCCAGACACAAATGGAATATGAGAAGAGGGGTGAGAAAAACATTCATTTCCCAAAGTCTTTGACAAGATAGCAAAACCCTTCTCTTCCTTGAGCAGAAAGATGCCTTTATTGGAGTAAAAGCCCCTGCAAAGCTGGCTCACAGCCCCACGAGCTGCTTGTGGCCAGGGGAGACCCTCCCCAGGGGACAATGGAGCTCAAACCTAGAGATGGCTCCAGCTGCCCCTGCTGCTCGCGGCCCCTTTGCTGGAGGATTTCGCCATGCCGAGAGCGCGTCTTCTCTCGCCTGGCCCTTCGGCTGGGCTGTCTGCGGTGTGGTCAGGCTTTCAGTTATTTAATATATTTCAGTTATTTAAATGCTGAGTTTTATTTGCTGTTAATTTTATAGTGAGGTGGGGGTCAATCAATATCTTCTGCTATTTTCTACCTTCTCTCACAATACTGGTTCCAGTTGTTATTAACGAACCAACCCCCCCCCAAAAAACCCAGCCATCTCTGCGAATCCAGCCCCGTGCTCTGGGTAGCGGTTACAGGGGATGCACCGATGCCCGTCGCAGGGCGAAGGAGCAGCTTTTTGCTGCCCTTCTGCTCCACCTAGGAGAGAGCACCGACGCTGGAGCGGGCTGCGAGAGCGTGGGAGCACTGCCTGGAGATGCTGGGCTGTAGCGAGAAGATACCAGATGATAGTTCTGGAAAATCTGCCCGTCGGGGTCTGAGGCTGCCTTCAGAAGTGGTAATGGCAGGGATAATGTCTTGTTTATTGCAAACAGGCATCTGCAGTGACCTGGAAGGTCTGGATGTCCGACCGTGCTGCTACATGCATCAAAACCCCAGTGAAGAGTTTCAGCCCCAAATTCAGCCCCCAAAGCCAAACAGTGATGGTATCACAGTCGCTTTTCATTTCTGCGTGGGCACCGTGCCCATGCAGTTATAACACAGCTGATTCTGATTTTCGTATAGTTCATTGTTTACTTATGACTTACTATGAAGTTGAGCTTGTCTTCTTTATGAGCAGCCATGAAGATATGGGATTTCATCCTCTGGGTGATGACTCATTCGTTGGGTTGGACTCTCGCTCCTAATACGTGACATATTTTGGACTATGGGATGAACAGCATTTCTGCATGAGCCCAAATTAAATGCGGTGAATGGAAATAATTAGTTATTTGTTTTTAAAATCATGTTTGTAGCTGGGTTTGTGCTGGTTCAGCTTCCGGCTCGTTCCAGCGATGTGCTCAGGGGCAGGGTGAGCTGCCGTACGGCCGCGGTGCAGAGGTGACGAACAGCGTTTCGGGGTCAGACGTCTGAACGCGTCAGGGGCGACTTTGTTTCTGTTGCGCAGGGAAAAGCTTCGCAGCGCTGGAGCATTCGTCCAATACTTTCTATGAACTCTAATAACTGCAACGTTTCTTGTGCTGCTGCAAGCAATTTGAGAAACTAATTTGTAAAATCACTCATAAAAATCTCGTGTTCTTTCCATAATAATCCAGCTCCTTGGCTGGAAAAAGGCACACAAACCTTCAGAAAGAGCAGCTCAGCAGGAGAGTGCTTTAGCTGCTCTTGCCTGGGCCATGCTTTCCCCTCCCGTGGGTGCGTCGTGCCCGGTGAGCACGGCGGGAAGGATCCAGGCGCGGGCAGGAACACCGCCCCAGTAACGCTCAGCCACGGGAGGCGAGCGGGAAGCTCTCGAACCACCTCTCCCCCTCCTCCCACCCGCAGCTCCGGCAGCCAGGACAGGTACGCGGGAGAGGTCGGGGTCACTCCATCGCGGGGCGTCAGGGCTCCCGCGTTCGGGGGGCACGCACCGAGCAGCGGGGCCCTGCCCAACCCCCACTCAGCCTGCCGTCTGCAGGCTCCATCCCGCGTGGGGCACCCACGCGTGGTGGCCGCTGCCTCGCCGGGTCCCGCAGGAGCACAACAGGCGGCTTCGTGTCTGACCCCCAGCTCCCTTCTGCCCAGCCCAGGGCTGAAGCTCTCTGGGGCAGCGACGGCCTTTGCCATACCCCTGCGTCTTCCATGGCTGGCAGCGAAACGGACTTTGTGCTAGCAATTAGTGTTCCTAAGAGCTGTCGGCAGGGTTGGGATTTGCCGGGAAGCGAAACTCTGAGCTGCGCCAGCCGCTGCTCTCCTGCCTTGAGCCTTCTAGCCTGGAGTACAAAAGACGAAGACATCTCCCAGTTGCACTTCACCAGTTTGCAACCACTTCATCATGGCCCACCCCTCCCAGCTTTGCTACTGGAAACCTGCTGCTGTCAGGGAACCAGGGAGAGGAATTCTGCTTTGCAGAAGGAAAATTCGCTGCTGCTGTGAGAACTTCAGAAAACACAGCAGGCCGGTGCCTCCCCGGGTCTGCACGTGGCTGGGCACACCACCGCCGAGGCTGGCGAAGCAGCAGGAGGAAGGCTCCTGTGGGGCTGAACCAGGCTGTCAGAGGGCAGGGCATGGCGCGTCCGCCTGTACCGAGCTCTCAGGCCCCGGGCAGCGGCTGCGCTGCGGTACTCATGCCAGCTGGGCACCGGCGAAACCAGCCTGTTAACCACCAGGTTTGTGCTTCGCTCACAGGAGTGAAGGCTCTCGCTGCAGAGTCTTCCCAGCTCCTGCTCCCGGAGAGACGGAGATAACGCAGGGGTGCTGGTGCACGCCCCGCTCAGCCCGCGCTGGAAGACGCAGTGATAGCAGGAGCTTGCCAGCCAGCGACGGCTGGTGCCAAAAGGACCAAAGTCCTTGCAGAATGGAGTACAAGTGTTACAGGGAAAGTTCGACAAAAAGGAGATAGATCAGAAGAGCGTTGCTGTGCGGAAAGCAGGAGAAGGGGGCTGCTTGTGGGTACGCCTGGCCCTGCTGGCGTGTGTTGCAAACCGGGTGGCTGCGGGGGGTGGGTTCTGGTCCCCAGAGGAGCTGCTGCCACCTGCCTCCCCAGGCTCGAGCCTCAGCGAGGCCAGTAGCAAACAAGGGCTATCGGAGGTGCCTGGGTGGCCACCGCACAGTGCCCATGCCAGCAGCCAGGGCCTCTGAGAGCACAGCAGCGATAACCCAGAGCTTTGCAAGGCTCCTGCAGCCCTGCCCGGGCACCGGTGGAGTCCCCACTGCCAGGCCGCTGCGGAGCTCCCGTGTAGCACGACTGGCCCCAGCTGCATCACCTCCTTCCTGCCGCAACCTGTGTTATCACCATGGCTGTAAAGATAAAAACCACTTACCTGAGGCTGCTGCATGTATAGCTCATTCTTCCCTCTCCTTCTCTAACACCACCATCGCAGCAATGGGGCATCTGGGATGAAGGCCCAGTGACCACCCTCAAAAAAGCGTCTCAAGCCATGCCCCAACCCTGTTCCCCCATTACATTTTGCTCTTGCTCATTCCAATTAGCAGGGCTGGCTTGGTAGGGCTCGTTTTCTCCCCTCCGTGTCACACCACCCTCTGTTGATGTTTTCAGCCGCAGGGAAGCCACAATGCATACGACTTACGAGGCTCTTTGCTGGGAGCGCTGTACCAGATGGCTGATGTGAAGTGCAGTGCCAGCTACTGCTGTATACCTGAATTGCCCTTTGAAATAAGCTGTTCTTTGATTGAAAAGGATCTATTTTTACTTTTTGGTCCTTTTCAATCAGACAGCATGTGACCAGGCTCATTCTCGGTATTATCTCCTGTTTCAGGTCTCTGTCAGGCACGCAAGGAGAAAGAGGTGCCCAGCTATCTCCACCAGTAACACATTTCTGATGCCATCTTCTCTCAGTAACCTGGGAGTACTTCTTATTGCTTTTTTTAGCTGGTGGTTTTGGAGCTGCGTCACAAAATCCAGGAGAGACAAGCAGGAGCACAGGCACTGCAGGGTTTGCCCTACCAGGCACAGGCAGAGCCAGAGCAGAGCAGGGGTCCCCATGAGCAGACCTCGCACTTTTTAGGAAAAGTTTACACCCAGAAAACCTCCTGGGAACAGGTAAGGCAGAGATGGGGCCGTGGGGATGGGTGGTCTGATCAGCTTTCTTCCTGCCCTGTTTTCTCCCATCTGCGGGCTCCCTGTGGAGCCATCCCTGGACACCCAGCCCCCAGGTCCTGCTGAGCTGTGCCAGCACGCAGAGCCCAGGGCTTCCAAAGCCACCACCTCCCTCCTGCCTGCTCCCGGAGTGGCGTCTCCCATTATTTTCTGGGACACCACCAACACTCTGCCCATTTCCCCAGCTGGTGCTTCTGGTACCCACATAGCCACCTCTGCCTTTCCTCCTCGCAGGGTGTTGCTGGGCTGACCTGAGCCGTGGGACATTGTTATGCTGCAGCCTACTAACAGCGGAACTAACTAACAACTACGCGGGGGAACGGTGGCTTCAGGCTGGTCACTGCTGGCCAGGTCCAGGTGCTTTTCTTCCACCCTTTATTATTTTTAATTCTCACCCAAATCAGTGTAATGCTGCCCACAGAGGCCTCTGCCATTCCTTCTGGTTCTGCGACATGTTTAAAAGGTTAGTTCCCTTTCGAGGAGAGGAATGGCCCCAAATATATGGCCTCACACGGACAAGCATTTATGGAGGAAGTGAAATTCTCTAATTGCTTGGCTGGATCCAGCCCAGGCAGCCAGCGCCGCACCAGGCTGAGCCGCCGAACAATGCACAGCCCTTGTGTCCGAACGCGCCAGGCAGGGCTGATCAGCCTGCGTAGGGGCTAATAAAGGGGCTTGCGAAACGAGGCAGTAGTGTTAAGGCTGCTTATGCAAGATTTCTGTTTGGGAATATTTTTGTGAGAAGTCTTCAGCCTTTTGCAGAAAGCAAATCTACTTAAAGAGGTTTTTTGGTTGATTATTCACCATCATGAGAACACTGCAATGGGGACAGTAGATATGAGTGCTGCACAGCATCGTGCCTTGCTCCTGCAATAGCCGGGGTGTGCGTGTTTTCACTCACACTATGCACTGGAGTTCTCATCCCTGAGGCGGCCGCATCCCAGGGCGCGCGCCAGAAGAGCCGAACGACCTCCCCCTTTGGCTGCACATAGGTCAACAGTTTCGTTTATGTCACACAGAAGGGCTTTGGTTTGTTTAAAAAATATACCGTTTCATCCAGCTGTCCCAAGGAGGAGCTTGGCCGCTCGTCTGCAGCCGAACACAACTGTTCGTCTGTACCCCAGGTTAAAACAGCTCCTGAAGAGTAACCGGGGAGCACCTGGGGCGTCGTGCAGTCCACGAGCTCTGGCAGATGTGAGAGGTTTGATTCCGATTTTACACCGTTACTTCTGTGAACTCCAGCTCAGGGAGTAAAAGCACAAGAAGCCCAAACCCCGAGAAAAACGGGCGTACCGCCTTAGGAAGAGAGCCCCGGTTACTCTGAACGCAAACACAAGCAGTAGGTAAAGCTGGAAGCAAGCACAGAAAATGCCTAACGAGGACCGTGCCTGCGGTATCTGATATGGGCAGGAAGCCGTGATTAGCTGCACACTGGAGCATTGTGTCATTTTGTATAGGATCTGACTTCCCAGGTCATGAAATCAGATCCTGAGTTATTTTAAAAATGAGTTGCTATTTCAAATAATTTTTCAACTTCGTGTTTGGTATGTCACGTCACGTTTATTTGGGTAAGCCATGTTTCATTCGGACACCCACGGCGCGGCCATCGCTGCATTCCTGGTGCTCAGTGGGGGTTCTGGCTGGGAGCAGGCCCTGCCGTGGGGATATTTGCATTGCTGGGCATCATCCTCAGGTACCAACACAACTTCTATTTGGATTTTACAAAGAGAGAGATGCCTACCCACGGCTGTGAGTATACATTTTTGTACTTAAAACCATCTTCACAAATCAGAAACAAAATTAAACACCCTGCAGCAGTTTATCAGCCAGAAAAATAGATGAACATAGAGAAATGGATGAACTTTGCAGCATTTCCATAGGAACAAGCAGCGAGGGTATTTTGGACAAAGAAACAAGGTGAATTCACCCATGAGATGTGCTCCCAGGGAGTGCCCTGTCCTTGCTCTTCCAGTATGTGCTAAATGGATTCCAGTTTGGGTGTCTCCCCTGATTTCAGCTGCCACAGGATAGCAAAAAGCATGAGCAGCCTTGCTCTTGGGCTCTTTACAGCCTGTCTCAAACCCAGAGCTTTAAATTCCAGCTCTGAGTCTCTCCAGGATCCAAAGCAAGAGCAGCACTGTAAGTTCTGGCAAAGCACTGTGTTTGCCAGACGGATGGCTGCTTTTGGCACCAGTTTCAGCTTCAAGACACACACACATGCACACACGCACACACGCAGCAAGACCTTTACATACAGAAGAAAAATCGTATTCTTCCAGACAGAGAGATGAAAAAAATGCCCCAGACACAACTGCTACTACAAGCAACTGTTGGCCAAATAGACTTCCAAATGATAAATTTCAATACAAATTCCAGGACAAGTCTTCTATTTTTCAGCACATTTCTAGAGATTTCTCTGCCTACAGACATCCCTCTGTCCGATTTGGACTGAACTGCTGCTGCGTGCTCTCGTATTGCTGTCTTCCCTGGACAACAGAGGTAGGAGGAAAAAGAAGATGGAAAAACTCAGAACAAGTTGTATCAGATGTCCTAGCCAATATTTGTATAATGCAGAACTCCTTTGCCTTCCACAGAGCTGCTGAATAAGGAAAATGCAATCCATGACGCAATCCATTGAATTCATGCTTTGACTTGAATGACTTGTCTCGGTTTTGCTTCACTTGGTAGCGATCGCGGTAACGAAAGGGGAGGCTTGATGACTACTTTATCAATTAAGAAGAAACACTTCTATTGTCTTTTAAAACCCAGTAAATAGTATACCGGGTGAACAAAATGTGCTCTGTGTTTGGAAACCTTTGACGTGGGAGGCTGGGTGCTGCTCCCGGGGACCCGGCTGTGATTGCTGAGCCAGGATCGGTGCTGCCGGCTGTGCGGCAGTGCCATTTATGGTCACTTAGTCATGAAATCCCATCGAGTTACGGTGTCTGAGGCTTCTGAGAAACCAAACCTTGAACTACTTTGTGCCTCAGCTTCTCTGTCTTTAACATTACCGGCTGAGTGCTGGATTAGCGGGTGAGTTTCCCTGCGGCGCTGCGAGGATTAACATCTGCGCAGTTTTGAATGTGCGATAATTTGTTTTGTGGCATTTATTCCACATGGCTTTTGTTGCAGCGCACAATGCTGTCCTGTGTTTGGATAAGGCTATTACGTTGCCAAAAACTTATAAATATTTAAAATCTCCTGATAAACTTCTAAAGCTAGCTGGGTGCTGTAGCCCGTGGCACAGTTATTCCGTTGCCAAGCCATTGAGTGCCCTGACAGCTCCCAAGCTTGTGCTACAGCTTTGACAGAAGCCTTTGGAAAGGAGAGAGGCATCTTGCTGGCTTTTCACCACGTTTCTGCTGAGATGTGATGCACCTGGAAAGTAATTTGTGTGGGGCTAGTTGTAGCGCAGGAAAAAAAAATCAGTGCTCCTCATGCAGTAGCAGCATCACTGAAATATTTAAAAGGTGATGTTTCTAGTTGCACAGATCCTCAGAGAGGCAATAACTGAACCACGATCTGCCAGCAGCAGAGAAAAGCCCTTCCACCTGCGAAGACTCAGCCCAAAACACTCAGCCACCGCTGATTCCTGCCCTGAGCAAGCTGTGTAGATGTTGGATTAGCATTTGATATTAATTCTGATTCTTGTCCTCTTATGATCAAAGCAAGCTGTTGCTGAATAATGCGTCAAGCAGAGAGCACGTACAGTGTCCCAAATGGCTGGGATCTCTCATAAATAGCCCATGGAGGAATCCAAGAACACATCATCACATGGGACCGTGATAAAGTTGATTACCCTGAAGCAGACCACAGACTTCATTAGTCACTCCATCATGCGCTGCCCATCCACTGATGTCAGCGAGGGCCCGCGCCGCCGCTCCCCACACCCTTCTGCTTTTGCAAGCAGGGCTCAAGCAGACCTTTCCTGAATGAAACAGCTGGTGGTCAGAGTTGATGTTTCCCCCTGCTATTGGGATGCTCCAAAAAACTAATGGCAAGTGTCCACTGCGGAGTCCCATGGTACGCGTCCAGGGCCCCCAAAGATGTGATAAATAACCTGTGCTGAGATTAAATTTCCATTAAGGATTATCACTGATCCCAGCAAAAGCAGCAGCAGACCTGTAAAGGCCAGCCAACTTTTACTTACCTTTACAGCTAAAACTATGCTCCGAATTTTTTTATTGCTGCCTACAAAGCGACTCCCTGAAAATTCACAGGGCCTGATGCCATATTCTGGTTTGAGAGACATTCTTCAATGTCTTTTTGCTAAAAATAGAGAAACTGAATGCCGTTATAATTCATTCAGTTTGTCAAGGCTGCATTTTCAAACGCAAATTATTCTGAGCAGTTCTGTGATAAAGCAGTAAGCATCTGGCAGTGGAAGACCTCTGCTGCTGAATGAACAGGGTCTTTTTAAGCCCAGCCTTGCAGTGAATTATCATAAAGAGGGAGGAAGAGCATTTTTAAAACAGTGGAAAAAATTCAATGCTGTGTTTTGCAACTGCTTAAAGAGAAGCAAAAAAGCAATGAGTGTTCTTCCTTCCTTATATCTGCATCCAGTGAGCCGGGATGGAAAGATCCTCGTCATGCGGGACAAATCCAAAGTAAGAAGTGTCTGCCCCACAGCGCAGTGTTGAAATCTCCCTCCCTCTCTGCATATATACACGTCCACACAAACATCTGCCTATATAAATATACACATAAGGTATTTCTGCAAGGCATACATTAGTTCATTTGTAATAATATACAGTCCCAAGATGGTATTCCAGCAAGTATAGATTCACGGGTTAGCTTGTTTTTACTTCTCTGCCTCCTGATGAAACTTGAAACACGTGTTAACTTGTGTTAAAGTGTCTTCCAATTTCATTCCGAAGGAAATCCAGTTTTTCAGGCCAGACATGACCCCAAGAACAACCCGATCACGGGGCAGCACAAGGGGACTCACTCTCTCGTCGGCTGGGGAGGACAAGGCATTGGTGCCGAAGGAGCTGCCCGGGCCAGCGGTCACGGCCACAGCTGGGTGCCACGCTTGTGGCCAGGCAGCTCCCAGAGGCGGTGCCTCTGCCGCAGCGATCGCAAACACCCGTGCAGGCGATGGGGTGCACGCAAGGAGTGCCCCCCCGCCACCCATCAACCAGAAATGGTGCTCAGACCACAGCTGGGAGGGCTGTCTGTGAATGGGGAGGAAGGATGGAAGGAAGCAGGATCTGTTCCTCACAGCAGAAATTATTTTGCTTTTTTCATTCCCTTCCCATAAAGCAGTCTTTGTTTCCCAATAATCATGCAAGCAATCAGGGTGCAGAAGCCCTAATTCTGTGCAAAAGCCCTGTGATGTGCAGGGAAGGGTGGCTGCGACATGGGCTGCTGCACCCAGACCACCGGCATCCCACCTACCCTGCATGGTCCCAAGCAGCAGCAGCCCCGACCGCGCTGCCGCCCAGCTGCCGAGGCTGCTGTGGCGAGCTGGGCTTACGAGTCTGCGCTGGCGCGTTGCTGGGCGCTTCGCATCTGCTCACGTGCCCGAATGCTGAGGGTGGGGTGGGTGGTGGATGGATGGAAGGATGGAGGGATGGATTGATGAAATTGCACAAAACCACTCGAAGAAACCACTGTCCTTCTGTGTGCAGAACATGCGTTGCACAATACGTCATTGGGATGAAAATTTTCTTTGCTGGGTCTATGGAAAAAAATATGTCTGTTGAAAATCTTAGCTAAATATTAAAGTTAAAAATTAAGGTCTTGATCGGACCTTAATTTTTGAAAGGTTCTGCCTTTTTCCTGCGTAACTTTTATTCACTTCTTTTGTCACAGAAAAAAATGGCTGAAGCTTCAACTTTCAGTATGGCCTGGGCACAAAACGATATTAAAGGGTGTGCATTACTAGGTGTGGGAGTGGAGAGGAACTGAAATTCAAATGTTACAGGCAATCAGCTAATCTGGATGTGGAATGGTTGCTAAGGAGCCCCAGCCCAGGCCAAAGTCAATAAGCAATTAGCGTCTATTGAGAGATGAAGTATAGGACGATGGGAGAAAAGCCCTTGAAAAAGGGCTCAGCTCCGTGTTTCCAGCCTGCTTTCCCCTGGGCTGGACCAGCCTGTGCCGATGGCAGAGAGCTGCTCGCAGAGGCACAACTGGCCCTGGCTGGGGCACCTTCCCGGCCTGTTGCTGGCTTTGCTCTGTGAATAAAATCCCTCTTGTGAAGTCAGTTTTTATTCAAATCCTTCCTGCTGCTTGGCTCCATAATGTGGGGGAAGGGCAGTGGCCGCTGTGCCATGAGATACACGTCATAATTTTGTTGTATTAAATGTGATCTCTGATTCCTTTGCTGGTTTTAAAACAGGGGGTGATGCTGGTTGGGGAGCAATGGCAGTTTAGGCAGAACTCCCACTTTACCTCATTGTCATCTTTGCTTCTTTCTTCTTTTCTTGTGAACAAATTTATCTAATAAAGCTTACACAGTGTGAGGGAAGGAGCGGTCAGGCCACTGGAGAGAAATCACCGTGCCGCGGTTTAGTAAAGGCAACAGAATACAACCCTTGGAAGAAAATTGTTGGAAACCTGTGCTGTAATTTTAGAGGCAAGTGGCGATGGTAACTTTATCAAATTAGACTTTATTGGTTGTGTTTTAACGGATTTGCTTTCTCCGACAGACTCCCGCGTCCGTCAGCCCTGAGGTGACACCGGCTGCGCTCGGCACCGGCGGAGCAGCCCCGGGCAGCACAGCCAAGGCCGTGAGTGCGGGGGGG
>Ga0065711_1002799_pt1 | contig 31577 bp, 21 predicted proteins | sample Hoacrofraction12_FD_59098 | JGI IMG/M metagenome (GOLD analysis project Ga0065711, IMG submission 59098) | Hoatzin crop microbial communities from Cojedes, Venezuela - Epithelial fraction 12 v2 (version 2) | ecosystem: Host-associated > Birds > Digestive system > Esophagus > Crop | place... | reverse complement strand
ATAGGAAAGATGGGGACAATCTTTTTAGTAGAGACAGCAGTGACAGGACGAGGGGTAATGGTTTTAAACTAAAACAGGGTAGGTTTAGGCTGGATATAAGGAAGAAATTCTTTACAATGAGGGTGGTGAAGCACTGGAACGGGTTGCCCAGAGAGGTAGTGGAGGCCCCATCCCTGGAAACATTCAAGACCAGGTTGGGCAGGGCTCTGAGCCACCTGATCTAGTTAGTCGTGTCCCTGCTCGCTGCGGGGGGGTTGGACTAGGTGACCTCTAGGGGTCCCTTCCGACCCAAAACTTTCCATGATTCTACGATTCTATGATTCCCAAGGAACTTTTACCAGCATGTAACACTAATTCTAGGGGATAGTGTGTATGTGTGTTAAATTTTTCTTCTTTTCGCACATTTCAGTACACTCAACTGCAGCAGACTCCAAATTCTTTAGAATTTCAGTTTTGTCTTGAATACTTTCTTTCACCATAACTAAACTTCCAGAATCAGGATTGCTATGGCACCATTATTTTTCTTGCACTGCAGTAAGGGCACGAAGAGAAACCTTAGCTTTTATCATTATTAGTGTTTACTTGTTTGCACCACTGTTCATTGTCAACAGAACACATAAGAATCTCAGGATTCAAGAAGAAACACATTTAAATGCAGCTCCACCATCAGGAAATGCAGAACAATTTAACCTGCTATACTCCTGAGCCCTGAAGTTCCTTTCACAGAAGGCTTCTGGCCTTCCACTCTTTCTTGGGCCTGCCTCTTCACAGCAGCTTTTCACTATCAGTGTGACAAGAAACTGAAGCCAGGGAGCAAAGATTACAGACAGTATCTGGTTTTGCACCTCGGTCCTTTCCAGTTGAGAGACACTTGAAGATCACCATCCGTAGGTCCAGTCCCTCCTGCAGCCAGATCTTATCCATAATCTTAATCATCTGTAAAGCCAACATATCTTGCCTCAGATCTTCTCCAACCTTAAACGGAAAAATAAAAGTTAACTAGAGACATAATATACTTTCAGCAAAACTGAACTTCACAGATAATTGCTTTACAATTCTAGGAAGTGATACATTATGCTACATACTTCCTAGCTATGCACTTAAAGAAAGAAATAGGCTAAATTTAAGCTTTCAAATGTGGTAGACTTACATTTTACAACCTGTTCAGACAATGGTTTCTAGACACACAGAAGCAAACTCGCAAAATAACTAAGCTTATTGGTCTGCGCTAAAGTTAATTGATACCCATGAAATAGTGATTATCATTCAACTTTTTTCTCCAATACGCATATAAGGCCTACCTTAAACATCACATTAATTTCTTCTCCCAGAGGGTCTGCATTTATCAGTGCAACTTTCAGTGGTACTGCATTGGAACTGAAGAAAGAACATGCCTACAAGTAGATTTCATGTTAATACTCAAAATGGACTATTCCTGCTAGCCCAGAAAACAAGACATTCTGACAAGTGGATTTGACACACAATGTGCCTATTCAGACTTTTAACATTGCGATTATAGCCAGTATGTGCTTCCTTTGAATAAAGAGCCCTTTGGCCATTATTTGCTGAATTCTTGTACAAAAGCCAATAGTGCTGCCAGTGATCTTTTATACATTTTGAAGGGATGAGTGAATAAAACATGGATAAATGTTTTATCAGCAGCTTTTTTTGAAGCCTAGAAGATATTATTAAAAAACAGGTATTTGCACGTTTCACAGTATTTTCTCATCTATCTGCTTTCAAGTACATACTAATGAGTTAATAGTTACAGTAGAGAATGAAAGCAAGACGAACCGTCTCTCCACACAAGATTAAATCCAGTATTCACAGACCTCTAGGTTCTCAGTCATGCATGATAATATAACCAAGACTGTGGTTGACCAGATATTGTCAAACCTTGCAGAGTTCTGGAAAAATAATTTACCTGCTTCTCCTACATTATTACTTGCTGGACCTTCACAATAAATTAAAAGCTACTGCCTGCTTTCCTGGATTCAGTGCATCTCTTGGACACAATCAGTAACAGTTACTCCTTGTTTCAATTTCGTAGCCTTGCTCAATGTTCTCTTTTGATTACTACTTCGAAGGGGGCTTTTTCGTGTACTCTGGATAGTCCCCTGCTTCACTGTAAGCAAGACTGCTTGTCTCAAAAGACAGCCTCAGGAGAAACAGCAAGTTATTACAGATTTTTTTTTTTCCCCCCAATACAAGTACCCTCATTGGTATTTGTATAAATTTTCTTTGCTTAGCTAATTTCACTGCCTTTTCAATCAGAAGTTTTAAATAAAACCCTCTTCTCCCCTCTAGCGTAAAGAGCTCCACTGATTTTTTTTTTTTTGTATTTGTAAAAGCTTTGCCTATATGTAATTTTTACAAAAAGGTTTTGAAACTCTGAATGTGCAGTACCTTAATGTTTAGCTCTTTTGCCACAAGACTGGGATTGAGAGGCAAACGGCATTTGTTCTTCAAGAAAAATAACTGCACACGTTCCATACCATTTTGCAAGGCAACCTGCAGACAAAAAAAGAATTTAGCTGACATTTTCCTAACTGGAGCATCTACAGAAAATTTCTGGACAAAGTTATCCTGAAGCCACTGTTTTAAGCCCCCAGTGCCAAAAGAATGCTAGAAATTACAATTGTTTTAGCTATTAAAAATACATAAGCCTAGCAGTACACCACTAACATCACACAAGTTTGTGGTGGTTATTTTTTTACTGATCCAGATGATAGAATCCCACTCCGTCAAACTGTAAGTTCACGTTATTAGCATATAAACAGATAACCCATTCTTTTGCATAATGGGATCATTCTTTAGCACTAGTAGGTTTAAATCCAATTCCAGTTTATTATATACAGAAACCATCCTACTTACTTACCTCATCACCTCTGACAATCTTATGTTTCAGATGACAATAAACTTGACAAAACCCATTAACTTCATTAACCCATTAACTTGTTAAAATGCAGACCATTACATTCATACAGCTTCCTATATATTTTATATAACATTGTATTGAATTTAGACTAAAAAGGCAATTGAGTGGATTGTTTTGAGGGTATACTCACTCTAATCTTCCTAAAGAATATTAAAAATACATACACACCTGCCGAGCAGATCCACTTGTTTGCTTTACTCTTTCTGCTACCATTCCAAAAAGCTGCACTAGTCTGGTCTGCTTCTCCAGCTCTTCCCTCAGCCTTTTTCCACAGACTGAAAGAAAAGCTCCAAGAATTTGCTCATACCTTACACCAAACTTTGTATCATACAGTGTATCCTTAAGAAGCCTGAAATAAAGAATTTAAGTGAAATTTTCCCAAGGAAAATACTGCAAAAAAATGCAATACAAACACCTTAAAAATATTTTAATGAATCAGTACTGTTATATCTGAATTTACTGATATACAGGTATAAAAGACAGTAAGTTTGTGCTTTGTTGAAGCACCATCTGCCTTTTCATAAAAAAACCAGGATCTACACTTTGCATATGCTCCATTCATAACATTAATTCTTATGAACTATGATATTAAGAATATTTTTTCTGGAAATATTAATCGTATAGCAAGCATTACGTGAACAATGGAACAAAGAACATCTTACCAATACAGGTAGTGCGCTATTCGAATGCTTCCCAGTGCTCGAGCCAAAAGAAATTTGACAAGAGCACTGTCAAGGTAGGTTTCATACTTCAATGCCTAAATACAAAGAAAACGAACTAAATGAGGTCTGGATTTAACTCCAGATCAAGACTAAAATTTTATGACTAATGCACAGACAGAATTGCCACAACTCCACAGAACAGTCACAGAGCAACTATTTACTCAAATTGTTTTCCATACCATGCATAAAGGTTATCAGGTATAGAAGCATACAACAGCACTTCTGCTGCTAGTAATCAGCAATTCCTTTGGTTTTTGAAGAGCAAAAAAAAAATTTCAAACTTCAGTGCAGGCAGAACACCTTACCTGCACAAACTGAGGGAGGAAGTCTGTTAACTCATCATCACTTAATGTCTCTATCCAACTCACAGCTGTATTTCGTACTTCCTGATCAGCAAACCTAGAAAGTCACCACAAATCCACATTAAGTTTATTCTGCTCATGTAGGATTGTTTTTTTCTTTTTTGAGATCAGCTAGATACATAAGGACCTATAAAAAAGTCTTTAATAGCTCAATATTAAGGACCTAGAAGTTTGAGGCCCTTCCATTGCCGAAGATGCAAACACATGTGTGTGCTCAGGACAAGCACACCAATCTCTCAAAACTTCAGTCTTGATAGCTTGGCTGTCTTGCTCTCCTGTCACAAAATTAGATTTTGGAATCCTAACCACTATTGCTATTCTTGCATTACACGACTTGCTTAAGCCTACGTGAATAAAGTAAGCATGCGTTCATCACTTTCTTTTGCTACAAGAAATTCAGCAATATTTTCCACAAGAACGCCATTCAGAATCTTCTACTGAAGAAGAGTCATTTAATGCACAACACACACAGAGAAGTAATTTATATTGTTATTCTTACTTTGAATCAAGTAGTTCCAGTGCAGCTAAGGGTGATAGAGGAGGCCACTGCTGAAGTAATGAATATATTTCTGGAAGACTTGCCCAGTCCCAATGAGGTGCACTAACCAGTATTTTTGGTAGGCTACTAGTATGACTATGACAATAATGTCGCTTCTCCCACAAAAATTCCTTATCTTCTTTTGATAGCCTGCAGACAAAAACATTTCAGTTTATAATGCACATTACAGACCATCACCTGAATAACCCCAATGCTACTGGTCATTGTATACCTGCAGATAATTTAACATACAAAATGGAATGAAATTAAAATGGCTATTTCCTCCACAAAAGTCAAGATGAGAAAAAAATAAAACCTCCAACATTATGGAAACAGTTGTTCAAAGTTATAATTTGGGCAGGACAAAAATAAGTTTTAGTATAATCTGAAATAAACCAAAATGTTAATGTTAGTTTGGTGGAGATGAGTGGGAAAGCCTGCCAGAAAAGCTTCCATGGCATATGAACAGCTACTGCTGAAACTGCCACTGCTCCCTGTAACTGAAGAACTGCCAAACAGGAACAGGCATCTATAGCAGCCAGCCAGAAGGGTGGCAATCTTGTAACAGGAGAATATTATGACATCAGCCATGGAAAGCACAACTAAATTCACTAGGTCAGCATCATTATTTCACAAGTTTAGTTCAGTCTTTTGTTATAAGTCTCCAAAGGTCTTCAAAATATACTAGAACCATATTAAAGAAATTTAAGAATAAATAAGCATTCCATAACCTAGCCACAAATTGTCACATACAAAGACACCATAGACAGAAAGAGATGAACATACCCAACAGTGTTATCCTTTGAGAGAATGGCAAGGAGACGTTCTCTCAATGGTTTTTCTAATGTTTCTATGGAATGGTGCACGGTAGTCTTTGCAGCTTGAGGAATTTTATATTCAATATCAAAAGCATGGGATGGAAAGTCAATCTGAAAAAAAAAAAACCAGACATGATGGAAGCCCTTAAGCACAGTACCAACCACGTTTTGGGACTGCTAAACCATATGTAACAAGGTGGTTCTTGTCGTATGTAACACGGCCTTCTCCACAGAGAAATTTGGACTCTGAATTTACAATAAGAGCTGCTCATGTTCTGTAAAGAAACCGGAATTGCTATTGTTTGGGCCTAGACAACTCCTATCTCAGCACACATTTCTACAGAATGTTTTTCAAAGATGTCTTCTCCCAGTACTGACAGCATGTACTACCAAGGCATCTCCATTTTCTTACTTCAAGACAGTGATTCACTAACCGACTCGTATACACTTACAGCAGCTTCCCATTCTTTGCCCTTCATGCTTAGTAATCACTATTCTATACTGGCTTTCAAATATGACTTAGCAACATTTACACTCTCCCCAAAAAACTAACTGATCTACTACCACCAACTGACCTCATACCAACATAAGAGTTATAAGTCACAACATGCAAACTAAACGTAGTCAGATCAAGTCAAAAGTATATATAACCTGCAATACTATTCTTTCCATATTTCCTTTCTTACTGGCCATCCCTGATGCATGGTGAAGATGTGATGAGGTCCAGAGTTGCAAGAGCTTTGTCCCAGAAGCTAACAATCTGAGGAAAAAAAAAAAAGCATGTACAGGCATTAGTGTCACAGTGTTTACTTTAACAAGATATTAGTTATTAAAATACTACTTGGAGAAGACCAATGGTCACTACAAGGAAACAATTCCAAAGTATTAGCGTGGTATAGGAGGATAGTTCAAACAAAGTATGTGTTTCTACTGCAGAGATAAGAAAATATCTTATGAGTATTTCATTACTGACGTTCAGAAAAGAACACAGGAAATCAAACTGTGCTAGCTGATACAGTTCAGAGCTTAAACGAAAATTATGATCAAAGTGTCATATGAATTTATTTCTTTCACTGGATGTCTCCTGTACTTTAAGTCTTTTAAAACACTGCATACAACTTCAAGGCAGAAAACGCAGAGGAAAAAGTCCAGTGCTGACCGAGCTAGATTAAGTGCTCCCTGTTTCTTAAGGGAGAACAGGAATACTTTTGCCTCTGAGGAATAACCTGAACACCTGTACCTTCTTACCCACTCAGAAAAAAGCCATAGGCATACGAACATTACAGACATCGCCAGTTGCCTGGACTTTCTAGCTTACTAGATCCTGCAGGCGCATATCAGACGATGTTTGTATTTGCCAGTCTATTCCAATTATTAATACCATTTCCAGCTGCAGTACTTTAATTTACTTCATAAATCGGTTATGTGCTGAATGTTAGGTCCAGAAAACTTCTATCAGTCTTTAAAAATCAAAATTCAGTCTTCAAATGACCACATGATGGCCCAGCCTTTAGTAAATTTTGAAAGATGTTTTAGGGTTTATATGTGTTTAAATAAAAGAACAGTTCTTTTCATGTAAATATTGATTAACTGGGAGCTTATGATGCCAATAAAAATTAATCATGCCACTAAAGCATAACGGAACATCTTGTTCTTCTTAATAATTCTCCAGTTTAATACATGTGCCACAGCCTCCTGTCTCATCCACAAGTAAAGATATTTTCAGGCACTCCACACACTTCATCTGAAGGGATTTTAGCTTGACTATGGATTCTTCCAAAGCACATACATGACCTTTTATTCTTCCTATGTTTTAGTTAGCTACAAGTTTTAGCTCCTGCCTGCTACTGATGCTATTCTCAACTGAAACTGGAGTATTTGGTTAGTATCTTGAATTACCTAGGTTTGGATTTAATTTCTGTAGGCTGCAAGTGGATTAGACCACTAGCATCTCACAGCTGCCACATACAGACCATTCAGTAAACCCTGGTGCAACACATTCTACTGTAGCACTCCGCACAAACAGAAAATAGTTTTCTCCCCAAACTACTATGAGAACACCATGCAGCATGTAGTCAAGATAAATTTGAAATTCAAATAAAAACAAAAGCTATGTTTTCAATCAAATACTGTGAAGTGTGATATTTAGATAGGAGACTGAAATGCAAGATTTAAACAGAAGGCTGAAATAAGCATCATTTACAAAAAGAAGTCCAAGTTTCAGCAGTGACTGAAAGCAGCTGCGGGCCATCTTTGCAATGCAGGAAAGCCTAAACTCTTAAGTACCCCCAAGCTGTTGGAACTGCCACCATACAAAAGGGGAAGCGCAACAAGTAGACCCATATCTAGAACCAGAGGATGCAAACCACATGGAACAGGCATAAAGCAATACATAGCAGTAACTCTCCAGGAAAGACTTGGTTGTCCTTCTGCAGCCTTGGTTGGCAATTAGATAATTTAAGCTTCCAGTAAGACCTAGAAGTCAGACACACATATAAAGAGGAAATTTTAAGCATAAGTCTTGAAGCTATTTCGCAACACTGTGATCAATTCTGCAACATCATGCCTAATTCTGGCATCCATGGTTCAAGTCTTTTGCTTAACATTTCACTGAATAGGTACCGAAGTGCTAAGCATTTTGGAATACACTTCATAATGAAAATTTCAAAGACAAAGGAAACTTAAACAAATCCAGGAACACTTCACCGAGGAAAGTTACAGCAGGCTTTTCATTCTTAGTGAAAAAGGTGTAACAGGATCCAGCAGCTGTACATGAAGGAAGGCCACTTCATACTAGAAATACGCCGTAAGTTTAACACAGTTGTTAATTATCTCTTTATTTTAATTTTAAATTGTTAAATAAATCCAGCTCTGAATCAAAAGGAGTAATTTCAGAACATCCTGGGATCTCTATTACTCTAACAGGCTGATAGAAGTACTGACCTTTTTTTCTTATCTATGAAAATACATCTGTATTTTAAAATATATCTAAATTTCAAGATATTATTTTTATTCTCTTGCTGGCTTATATATTACCACCCTATTTTCAGATTTAGGAATTTTTAAAAGGATTAAAGAAAAAAAATCAATATATCCAAAATTCTCCGGTTTGGCTCTGTAAACTTATGGAACATGCAGCACTGAGTATTTTGCAACCAAGGTAAAGATGCCTCTAGAGAATAACAATACTTGGAAATACTCCAGACCTTAAATTAAAGGTCTTTTGTTTCTAAAAATTTGAGCCATCACCATGTTTTGCTCTACAAACAGGATTGGGTGAAGGTAAGAGCTATTCTTTCCTATCTTAAAAATGTTTTAAGGCAAAAGTGACATGATGGAAGCATAGCACATTGTTTACCTGCTGTCAGGATTCTGTTCTGAATTGCACTAGACACTGTTCCTGCTGAATCCAAGGCTTGACTTGCTGCAAACGCTTTCTTTTACAAGTTGCATTCTCTGTCACCATGGCTTATGATTTGGCTGAGAACTGGCTGTTTACACTTCGTCTGCTAGAATATATGTGAATACTAACTGAACTGCCTGTAGCCAATATAATGTGCTTTTAGATCTTCTAACCAGATATCAGAACTTGTGAAATGCCACCTACCAAGACCATACTCCTTCAGTAGCAGTGAGGCTATCAGTTCAGTAGACAGTGATACCTGCAGATACTTTAACTGCATATGACTTACAGGGCAACACCTGAATGTCAGCAGATTCCCCAAAGGACAACTTGAGTTACACTTACATACTCAGATGCTGCACACTTGCAAACAGTTGGTACTAACATGACCACTTTCGGCCCATATTACTATGCAGATAAACTGCAAATAAAGTCACTTTCATCCAAACAGCAGTCATTTCCTCGAGCAGGTAAGTTTTTTCAGCCAGTTAGATGGAAATACTGCAACACAGCACAGTGTTTTGTACTCTATTTAACTTCAAGTATTATTTCCGTAACAACGCAGTTTACAATTCTTACCTGTATCGTGGCCTACTACATTCAGTGACAGAGAAGCAGGTTCTCTAGTTATGGGAATAGAGTAAGCTTTATATAGAGTAAGTTGTACTAATAATCTTACCCATATCTCCGATACCTACCGCCTAAAATCAAAAAGAGGTAGAGAAACCTGACCCAAAATTTCTGGGCCCTTTCTCTGCTTGTTTGAGTCGGGAGAACTCCCACTACTTTGATTTAAGATTCCAAACAAAGTCAGACATAAGACTGATTCCAAAGGCAGCTGTGAAATCTGGACAGGGAAAATTATTCTGTAAAATAAAAATATTAAAAATAACTCAGTCAGAAGACAGACAGTTGTTAGTAAGTTACAGGCTTATCCATATAACCCAACCTGCTTTCAAAAAATTAATTAACATTGAAGAACAAGTGTTACATTTCCACGCAACTATATTTCACTCCACTTTTATCTCCCATACCAATAGTGTGCAAAACCTGCTAAATTACACTTCTGCATTGTAGTCAGATTTCAAACAACCCTTTTGAATCTTTGTCAATTAAATCACATTCCTTACTCAGAACCACACTATCCAGCATAACCAGTCTTCCCACTCTACTTCAATAGGAGACACACATTACCATGTTAGCTGCCTCCTAATCTCTCGCATTTAGTCAGCTGACAATAGTTTCCCATCCGAAAGAAAGAATCTATTAAGAACTACTGAAAGCTAAATTCAAATGGTACAAAGCCAGCATCCATAAAGAAAGCAGCTGAAGACTACACACCTCACTGTGCAATTCAAACTCTGATTTTTGTTTACACTGTTTTTGTTGCTTAAAATGTGCTTTAAGTTTGATTTTCTGTAACACGCCAAAATATCATTCTAAAAGTTATCACAGCATATTACTAAGCCAGTTACACTATAAAACACCACAATTATATCAAGCAGCTTGTAAGCAAATTTATCACATCTTTCACTGTTATACACTAGTACTTGCTAGCAAACGATCTGACAATCCCTTGCATCATCAGGGAAAAAAAATGATAGGAGCATTCTCTGAAGGCAGGTATTCTAGAACCTGAAACTTTCATTCCTGGTCTGAAATAATTTGTCACTGTAGACTTTCAGGGTATTCCTCATGATCTATCTCTTTGACCTTTAAAAACAGTCAGGAAAATAGACATAGGGCAACATGGAGCTCACATGAAGCTCCAGTTATGAAAGGCTGCCTCACAGCTATTAAGTGGAAGAGAGTAAGCTGTGCATAGATAATGAAAAATACTTTCCTTTCTCAGTTATCAGATATCACCCACTATTCTCTCCTTATTTCTTCTCTGCGTGCCCTTCCTTCTTCCTTTCTACCCTCTACCCCTGCTCCATAAATAGAAACTGAACTTTCTTAGCTCAAACCAGACAGTCTCACGTGCTATAGGCAGATACTCTTAAGCACTTCTGCATCTGCTCTCTTTGTAGAAATAATCCTAAATTAGATGTTTAAACTCAGATACAAGGTTGTTACAATGTATTTGGAACAAACAACGATTCAGCATTAACGTTAGTAAAAATGAGTTGCTTTTCCTCCCCATTTGCATTATTTGAGCACTGCTTATAAATAAGCTTAATTCATCCTTCTTCAGGCAGTACAAGCTGTTCCCATTACAAGGGATGCTATGACCTTCCCAACTCCTTATAACTGTATACTAGAAACACATTAGCACAGGCACTTGTCCAGCACTTCCATTCCCACTTTTAAGAGGAGTGGTGAAATACCATTTGGAAAAGTATTTATGATTTTGGTCAGTAAGTATCAGGCATTGTTCTTGCAAAACTTCAAATGGAATCTGAGGCAAGAGCTGCTTGAATGACTGCATTCAGCAGCTAGCTAGGTAGGCACTAGCTAAACCAAAATATTATAGTGAGTTTTAGCATGTTAAAGTCACTTACAGTTCATCCCATTTAATCAAGTAGAAGAAGTTCTTGTATGTGCCAACCTTCTTGGACTGAACAGGTTTAAACAGATCTTTTCCATTATGGGTCAGAGAACAAATCAAGTAGTATTTTTCATAACTGGACAAGGAAAAGAAAGCAAATTAAATGAAAAAAGTCTACAAAAGGATGAATTTTACAATTAATAAATATTACTCACTTTGATACCCAACCAGGAGAAATCCCATGTGCAGCAAATATTGTGAACTGGAGATGTTCTGTGGCAGTACATGCTTCCTTAGTACTCTTACTATCTTTTGAAGAAATTGCTGCAGAACTGCTACAAGAATTCACGTGGAGTTGCAGAAGGGCCTCAACGGCTCTTGTTAGCTGGTCTACACTCACTGTCAAAGGGTTTTCAGGCTGCAGTGAACCTAAATTGTAATTTATCTTTAATGCATATCTTCCTAAAACAACCACTTGAAAGTAGTTTTCAAATAAAATTGAAGACCTTTACTCACCAGATAAGCTCTTGCTAGTGTCATCACCACATTTTAAGGATACCTACACAGTAAAGTTAGAGCAAATTTCAGTACCAAGAAACCCATATTAATTTTCTATTGCTCTTAAGTATCTTGCACAGAAATGATGAACCATCTGAATTACGCTCATGTTTGGGTTTATGTAACACATCTTTTTACTCAAAGTTCCTCAAGAGTTAACTGACAGCATCACAATTTCTGTATCATGCAGCTACTATTCACCAACGTCAAAAGCTCATGTTTTGTCAAGTCAGAACTATTCTGACACCCTTTATGAACTCTTAAAAGACACAGTACATTGGAATATTGCTCAGGATACTGTGACTTCTTCGAGAAGAGAAAAAACTCTGTCAGGGCTGCTATGCATGAAAACAGCAACTGTTAGCTCTATTACCCAGTAACCTGTCTGAACAGCTGTTTTCTTTGTGGCACTTGTTAAGGTATCTTTTGTAGGCAAAGTTACTATAAATGCAGAGAATAGAAAAAAACATTCAACAACTGAGAAAACCGAACAGCAAGTACTGTCACTTTGTACAGTCTGCTGTGTTTGCTTCTTGTTCTGCCAAACATGAAGTCTAAACATGATAGAGTCTTACAACAATGTCTAGTCTCAACAAGGACACTGTTGCAGCCAGCAGGTGACAAACAAATCATGGGAATTTACTCCCTTCTAGTAAGGAAGGGTTTCATGCCAAATTCAACTTCTAACAAGCCTAAAACTTTTAATGAAAAGTAAGTTTGTGATTTAAAAACAGAACCCAGTGAATTCCTAATACTTCAGAGAAAGCCCGTTTGCCACAATTGCTGCAGAAAAATAAAGCTCTCCTTACATTTTTAGTGTATTCATTGAGCTTCTCATCAACATTAAGTTTTAACTACCAAACCCCTTCACTTTCTTATAAAGAAGTGCAGAAACTTGGGGGGGGCAAATCACACCATTTTCCACTTTCAGGAAAGCTGACAGGTATGATGGAAATATACGGCAAGTAGTGCAAGTACTTTTGGATGGCAGGATGCCAAAACTGTTGAAAAAGCACTATACATGTAATTTTCTACTTGACAATCTACTCTTTTCTTTTAGTTTTTGGCCACTTCTTCCAACCACAAAACAACTACTTAAAAAAAAACAAACAACACACACAACAAAGAGAATCCCCAAACTATCTTACATAAGGTTTAGATGCAACTGGCTTCAATCTTTACAGCAATTTAGTTTCTGAAAGCAATCCTGTATGCCTTCATACACATTGCCTTAAACCGTAATGTTCATCACAAAAGAATTACAGGGCTCTACCAATCAAAAAATACTATGCCAGTAGAATGTGAAAAAGGTACTTTTTTAAAAGTTATTTTTACACCGTAATCTAATTAATTCTACAGCTTTCTCCTATCAAAAAACAAACATTGCAGAAATTTGATATGCTGTATTTCACTGTTTTCTTATTAGATCTTCTGCATTTCCCTGCCACAAATTTAGTTCTTGTGACAATCATATTTATTTGGTCCATGCATTTTGCAAGATTTCAGCTCAGTATTACAAATGCATCACTGAACTGATAAAGCCAAAAGTGTATAGAGCAGCACATGAATCGCCACTTTAATAAGGCAGCAGGACAACAGAAACAGTATTACAAGACTACTTAGCTTTTTTATTTGCACACTTCTCCATTTAATGACTGTTTTTGACAACGTGACTTGAGACCAATTCTGTTCAATTGAACTGTTCATTATAAGGCAGTTTTATCAAAGTCTGTGCCATCTGAGAGATTTTTATTTTGGTCCATATGCTCAGGAATGCAGGAGCAAGAACTGTTAAGAGTTAAGATGCTATTGCAATTCACATAAATACTGCACAGAAAATACATGATGTGAATTCCCTCTTTAAGCACAGCTGCATTGATTTTAGACAGCATGAGCTAGCTGTCGGTTTTCCTCAGATTTAGTAGCATCTACTGTGACACAAATCCGTAATTACATAACCAGAAAAGAGTATTCTAAAACTAGTTTTAAAAAAGTCATTATTTAGAACAGGAAAAGATTCCAAGAGCAAGTGATCAATGCATTAACAGCAAAGAGATGTTAAAATAAATGGAAGATACCAGGTAAAATAGAATAAAAGCACTATACATGTAATTTTCTACTTGACAATCTACTCTTTTCTTTTAGTTTTTGGCCACTTCTTCCAACCACAAAACAGTCATAACTGACTGAACTGTTGCTGGTATTTGCAACCACCAAAGATTACGAAATAGTATTTATTAGTGTTAAAAAGCGTATCTCAGAATGCAGTGTGAAAGTTTACCTCAGCATTTTTAGTCCTCGGAAGATTAACAGCCCTCCTTAGCTTCTTTACTGATTCCGTTATTGCAGGAGTCTCTACACAATCCAACGTAGAACAGATTTTTCTGACAATCTTAATTACTTGCTCTACTGCTTTATGCTGGTTCTAATAAGGAATGTATGAAAGAACAGATTGATCTGATCATAGCTGTGAAACCCAGTATTGCTTTAGTTTTTGTTATTTTTTTCAGAATTGCCAAGAAAATGTCATTATGAGATGCATCTCAATTACATCAAACTATGGTGTAACAATTTGGTGAAACAAAAACCTCAGTATTGAGAACTTCCTTAGTACAGATTCTAGAACGGCGTCCTAGGAAACATTTTGACGTTTCCAACGATTTCTCTACTAAGTTGTAGGCAGACAAGTATTTTCTAATGAGATATTAAGCTCAAATTCCCCCATAGCATTAAAAAAAAAGGCAGTTCAAAACAGATATTCAATTAGTGCGAGGAAGGAACACTAAAGAAGCAGTGTTTCAATTTCAGCCCTCTTAAAACAAACACATAGGTTCAAACTGCACTTACACTACAGTAGTTTCCCTACTGGAACTTTATCTTTTTTACTTCATCTTAATGTACTTTCGAAAAAGTTTGTTGCAGCTTTTGTCTTACATATCACTTATTTTAAATGGTGATGCCAGATCAAGCAATTGCAAACTGTCACCTTGGAGAAGGAAAGGAAGGGCAATTGCACACTTACAGGAATCTTTTTTGATAGGAATAGATCAGCTTCTTATCAGAAAATGAAAACGTTTGTAAGCTGTTTAAGATGAATTCAAGATGCTCCTAATATTCCCTTCCTCCTCCTCTTCAAACAGCAGAAAATCCACTTAATTTAAATCTAAATAATCCCAGATTTCTTGGGTTTTGTTTTTTTAATATAAGCAAAGTCTTTATCCCATTTTAAAGAATACATATAGAAAATGAAAATATTTGCTTCAAAATAACTCACTTTTAAAAGGCTTAACGTACAGGTTTCTTTCACAACCACTTATGAGCACTTACAACTATAAAAGAGGGACTAGTGTAATCCTCTTGGTAAGATGTAAACTGATTCCCAGTCCCCATCCCCCCAGACATATTCTCACGACCTTCCTACAAGTCGATAGCAAAGAAGCCATTTGAATCAAAAAGTTTTGGGATGGGGAATTACCTGGCAACAATTAACTTTAATGGTTATTTTCTTACCAGGACAAAGTCAGAAGACATGGTAAATATTTAAGCCATACTTTCAAAATTAACACTTTGAAGATAACAGCTGTTTTGGCACACAAAAAGCAAAATTTTAACTGCTATCATCCTTGTAGGCTCTCGAATTAATCTCAATTAAAAGACAATAGTTAATTTTAAAAGTGTCCAGCAATGTGAAATCAAAGGTATTTACAGATTACTTTGTTTCACTTTGATTAGCAAACTTCAACTACTGAATATGTACAGGAATTCACTTCTGGAAGTGATCATCATCACCTACAAGCTACATCTCCCATCCTCAAAAAAAACATAGAAAGAGTAGAACAGAAGTCTGAATTGAGATGTTTTGCACTCCTCACCTCAGCCTGTGAAAACACAGTTAAACAAGCAAGCTGAAGTGGCTGCAAGAGCAAAGCAACAAAAACACCACCATATCAATGAGCAGTAACATCTCACTCTTCTACAAAAAGATTGTGTTCAAAATTACCCTTGAGAACATGGCGAATCACCATCAAGGGAATTAAATAAGATTCAGAGAATACGTAAATAGTGGACATCAGTGCATTCCTGAAGAGGCAAATACAGTAGAAATGAAAAATTCATTTCAAGACTGTTCTTAGAGAAACTGTTTAAGAAATATGGTTCTCTAATGTTTAAGAATTTAAGACTCCAAGTCACATAACTATCAGGAGTTAAACTAAGCTCCTCCACCTAAAATGAGTAAAGCAGGTTGTCTTCAGCTAGCTTTTGCATTTGGGAAATTGCTGCAAACTACTCCGCATGCAAGCTGTTTTAAGCTATCTATCATACACTGACATAGACAATGGTTTTGACAGTGTATTTTACATTAACTCAATACTGCAGAGTAAGATGCACTTTGTGTAGAACTTACTTGTATGTTCCAAATATGCTTCAGTTGTAACTCCCATTGTACACAACTATTACTGCTCACTTTTGTGTAGATTCTTATCTGTTACCAATATATCATCCATGCCTGACAACTGACATAGTCAGGATTCAGACCTTTTCCCTATTCCCCTATATTAATCTATTCCAGCATTTTTGAGGAAAAGGTTATTTTGCACCCTAGGACTTGGAAGGTACATTTCTAGTTGTGACAATTAGGTAATTAGTTTGCAAGATAAGCTGGAAAGAAAATAGGAAAAGCAATCTAAAAATCTATGATTCCAAATTTACATTTGACAGCCTGTTCAGATCTGTTTCCCCAAGAATACCTGCAAGTCTTTTTCCAACTACCTCATTAGTAAACTTTCTCATGCTACTTTTGATTCAGCAATAATTTACGATGCCCTTACCTCATTTTTAAGAGCTATATTAACTTGCTTGTGATACGTATCAAGAAGCTCTTCAATAGAAGACCTGCAAGGAATAGTAATTACTGAATGTAAGTGCAAGAGCATAACATAATCTTGGTCAGCAATTCAGCAGTGTGCTCGATTACCAAAATTACCTTATAGTAGGTTCTCTGAAAGGCTTTTCTACTTTGTAGAGGTGTTTGGTTAGATTTATTGGTGTTCTGTCATCATCTTCCTGCAATAAAATATTAGATATTAAGTCCAGTTCTCACCTTTCTATGATTTGTAATACTGCTTTAGAAGCTTCATTACTAATATCTGTGGAGTAGAAGGTGATCTCTTCAAAAGTGAAAAGAAATAACTAATCAACAGCCTATGAAATGTGTACACATTGGGACAAAGGGAAGAAACAGCAATTGAGTGCCTAACTATGCAGATATCAAACATTCCTCCCTTCCTCTTTGATAGTCTGATACATATCTAATTAAACTCAAAAACTGTCCACTACTTTTATTTAACTCTGAAATTTGCTGCTTCTCTTTCAGGCCTCAATTTTAGTCCAAACGCTTGCATACTTTTTCCAGCTATGGTACTTGGTCTAGTAAGAAACATTATCCACGTTTATATTATTTGCCTTGAAAAAAATCAGTATGTATTTCACTTCGTAGAATCATAGAATCATTAAGGTTGGAAAGATCATCAAGTCCAACCGTCAACCCATCACCACCATGCCCGCTAAACTGCGTCCTGACGTGCCACATCCACACATGTTTTTGAACGCCTCCAGGGATGGTGACTCCACCACTTCCCTGGGCAGCCTGTTCCAACGCCTGACCACTCTTTCAGTAAAGAAATTCTTCCTAATATCAGTCTAAACTTCCCCCGATGCAACTTGAGGCCATTGCCTCTCATCCTATTGCTAGTTACTTGGGAGAAGTAGAAGTATAGTACTCCATGTAAGAGAATACAATTCCCGACACCAAGCAGAAATACTAATTTGTTAATGACACAAAAAGGTTACACCTCAGATTGCATCAACTCTGATGCAAACTCCCAACCTCTTGGAAGATTTATATCGCTGCTGCAGTTTAGGAGGTACTTACTGTTCGTGCCAGATCTCTGCATATTACACTATGGGTCAAGAGCTGCAGTTTGATTTCTGTATCCCACTTCCTACAGTTCTGAATATATTCATGACTTCCTACACAGTGCTTACTGTTAAACAAAAGAAAGCTATAGTTACGCCAAAAATATGCAGTGTTTTTCAAAAAACTCACATGGAATATCTAATACAACCAACCTGTTGGCTCAAACTAAGGAAGCGGTGAATCAACCTCCACACCATACTACCTGATCCGACTTTTACTTCTGCAGAAGTTTTAGTATACTATTACAGGTACCCATACTTCTGCTAAAGCTCTTAACTACTGTGGGTAACAATGAAACCAAATATTCTAACCCAGAAAGCAACTGGAGATTTGTAAACCATTACTTTTGGGGAAAACAATGAAAACACACAAACACCACCACAGATTATTTCAGATTATTAGATATCATCAGTAGATGTTTTTTTCCTGGTTGCTGGGATTCAAAGAGCAGCTGGAAACTAGAACATCCATCCACAGAAATGCACTAGAAATCTGCATCTGAAAAAACCTGTGTGTGTTCAACACAACAGATGGCAGATTAGAACAGATTTCTAGGAAGCTGTCGAGAACCTACCTTGCTGTATCCCAGAGTAACTCTAAAGACTTCTAATCTTTGTGCAAAATGTGACTCCTATATTTTTGTCTTCTGCTTTCACACATTTGATTGTGAAAGATATACTTTCCAGTAACTGTATCATGAAAAACCATAATGTTAAATATTGATGAAAAAGAGTTTGCTTACTTCTGTAAAACTTCTTCTTGGCCACAGACTTTCAGGATATAGCTGCCAATGTCCACTTCATTCAAGTCATCATGCACCCAGCAAAGTGCCTGCATTATTATAAGCTCAACAGGGGAACTCACTGTTTAAAGAAATTACATCTAGAAGTTAAATATAAACCTATAGCAAGTGATATTAACCACTGTTCACTCAAACTGTAGTTACTGGAATTTATTTTTATACTTGTGAGGTAAGATTCTTATGCATCTATAATTTCCTAAATTTCATAGTTTGAGATCTTCACTTTTTTTCTCCTGCAAAGAAAGGCATAAAACCTGTTTGTAGTTTAAGAAATCAATAAATCCTTTTTTAGATTAGGATACAGTGTAGTCACTCGACCAAAAGTACAAAAACAGTCTGCAGTCTGTTTTCCAAAAGTTTTTGGGGAGAGCTTTTTTTTTAATTATAAATTTGCCTTATTTAGCTAGGGCTTCATATAACTAAGTGATCCCAGAGCTGCTTAAAGTTTAAAAATCATTATCTGAGGAGTGGGAGATGGAACTTCTCTATTTCTTCTGCTTTTGAGGAAGCGAGTACTGCAGCTGTAGCAGAGGGAAATCCTCCCAAAACTCCTTTTTTTTTTTCTTTTTCCTTTCCATTTGTCTAGAACAGTTTCCACATTTTACAGATCAGATCTCAGTAGGCATCACTAAGCCTTTGCAAAAAACTATTCTTAACCACCAATACTTTCACATCAGGCTCCAAACGCTTTTCTGAGAAGTCTTTGTCTCCCATCCAGCAACTACAGAGCAAAAGAAATAATTCCAGTCAAACCCAAAATCCATTCCCCCACAGCCACCAGCTGTCACTGACAAAAAAATACATAGATATGTTTTAACACCACAAACGTTTTAAGTACTAAATACTAAATGTCTACCCCCTCTACCTAGTTTCTGATCTTCTCCTTTAAATCGTTTGCAAACAATGTCATTAAGTGCCCCAAAATTCTGTAAAAAACACTGTATGAAAGAATTTATTTTTTCATCACCACCTTCAGAGTGTTTTTTTCCTCCCCTCTAGGGACCTTACTCATTTTCCCGATTGTTTTTTTATGAAAGAAATGCTACTACTGTGGTGGATACCAGAGAGGTAATGGCACAACAATATTTTCCACAAGACAATGTAAGTGCTTCATCTCATTAACAGATGACTAATTACTGCAAACATAGAGCATTTCATAGCATATGAAGAATGAGTATGTGGAATTCAAGAACAAGGAATGGTAAGAAGTATGAATTCAGAAACACTATTGAACTCATTATTAAGACTATTTAAGATGGTATTAATCTAGAGCGAAATTGCTGTACTACTTTCAGCAGAGAATGCAGTGGTTGATAAGAGAAAAAAGACGCAGTAACAATTTATGGGCTATAGTCATAGGCTGCACTGGTGAAGGTCTGTCAGTCCTGCAGAGCCTAGTGGGGTGATGCACAGATAACGTTACCACCTTTTTCCTGCCCATCATCTTATTGAAAGACATTGATTTCTTGCTGACACACAATGATTGCTCAGGTAGACTTGTACTTCCATGTAAAGTCTAATAACAAATGCAAAATTAATAGGTATACCCAAATAAACTCTAAAGTTCTTCCGTTTCCCTCCTAGGGGTCCTTTCTACACATTGAATTGTGAGAACACTGAAAGCCTGCAGGTCCTTCTCAGCAGGACTGAAAGCCATACTACAGTAGTTCTAACGGTAGGAAGCTAAGGTATGCAACAATTAGACCAAGGACAGAAGGAATTCAAGGAAGTGAATGACCTTAAATACACATATTACTAGTCACGTATGAGCTACAGATACCTATCTTTCACTAGCTATGGAAGACAAGTAGTTTAACTATGATTAGTTTCAGCATCAGAAAAAGCATGAGAGCAGAAAGTACAAAGAGTAAGATATGTGGGGCTAGAATGCAAAACACATTCCAAGGTATTCACAAAACTTCTAGAAATGAAGACCTGAAACCGTAATATTTTAGTTATAGAAAGGATTAAGCCTGTAATATTAGCAAAGTGTAATCTTACGGATGAAGAGCAGAAACCCTTCCCAGGCTACACTTCGTCCACCTCTTTCTTAACAGAAGAGTATTCAATCACAGCAGAATAACTATAAGGCCCAGCAAATTATACTATAGAATGAAAACACGCATTAAGAGCTTGTTTTCCAATAAAGCAGCTAGTTTAAGTGAGTAATAGAGTAACTTCGCATCTTTTGAGAACAGCCAATTTCAAATCATTTACACTGTTACAGATAGAGAATCAAATCATAAAAAACCCACCCCAGAACAGATCCACTACCAGGTGACACGGTCTGGGAACAGGAACCCTCACAAGGGCTAAGTGACAACAGCAGTAGAGGGGTAAAAAGCAAGTTGCTCCTGAGGTAATTTATTATCAGTTATTTTATCACCAAGAATTCCCAGAAGTTGACAACATCCAGTTACAGCCTTTAATACAAACATGCTGTGCAGTCTTGACTGTACAGAGAATACAAATTTATGTACAAGAACAAGGCAAACCTGAAGTTCCATCCCAAACTGATATTCCTGATTACCCACAAAACTGGGCCAGATAGCTGTGGCACATCATGCCAGTATTATTTTAGTGTTTGTGTTCACAAGCATATACTGAAGTCAAGTAATAGATAATACCAGCATATATCCTTACTTCCCCAAAGCAATTTGTCCGAATTTTTAGACAGCCTGCAAGAGTTTGTTTAAACATATGTTAGAGTGTTTAAATAAAAAATTAAATCAAAAGTTAAGAATCTCAGTCCTGGTGTTATTGTCCCCTCAATTACCACGAAGTAGGTCAAATTCTTGGGAAAAAAAAAACCACAAAACTGCTTTAACATTCCCAGCCACGGACAGAATAGTGATTCTGGTTTTCTTAGCTTTCCTTTTAAAAAAAAAAAGTTTCACTTTCTCAGCTTCTACATTTTTTTCTGATGGAGGCACTGACCCAGAATTAGGTTTGTTCTTACCTTTTTTGCACATTCTCCACAAGCAATCCAGACAGCTGAGACCCAGTGATTACAAAAATGAAAGCCACTGGCCTAGACAAAGTGTACAGTCTTAACCCACCATTCCAAGTCTTACAAGCAAACTCCAATTAAAAAAGCAGAAACATACCATCACACGTGAAAGTTACTGGTTGCTGGAACTCTTCAATTTCTATAGAAACCTTGATACTGGGGCTCTCCCCACTTATATTTCTTTGCAGCATAACTGGACTCAGCGCAAAGCCTGGATTTGTTTGCTGACTGGTATAAGGAAACTTGGTCCTCAATCTGAAAAGTAGAGAAGGTTTATGAAACATTGCAATGGATAAGTCTAAGATTAAAGCAAAACACCACGTTAATAACCACAAGCCAGCACAGTAAAGACTACCTTTTCCTCTTTGCGTAAATTGTATGTACAAACCACAATTTATTTTTTCTAGTCTCAACAGAACACTGCCCACAATAATTGTGTATATACAAGTTACAGGGGAAAAACCTTAGCTTTAATTAGGCAGGTTCTCCACACAGCTTAAAATATTTTAATTGGTCAATGCTTACAGGACATACCCAGCTTCTGTAGAAGCTAAGGTCTAAAACAGTTTTAAAAAACCTAATCCACAGTACTTGCTAAAAATCACTTTAAAAAAGGACAATTTCTTTTATGTACAAAACACTATAAAACTGTTTTACATGTTTTAATTTTTTGGAAGTCTAATCTGAACTTAGATACTATGCAGTAGGTAGTTATTTCAAGCTGTGGAAGTTGAGCAATAGGCCTAAATTAAGGGAAAGGCTTTTCTTTAGGACACAAACAGTATAAAATGGTCACCTAATAACAAATAGACTATACTTTGACGGCCGATTTTTATTTTCTGCTATTTAACATAGATAAAACAATTTAACCTTAACCTTCTGCCAACATTAAAGTAGTATTATACAATATTAAGAACAGAACTCATCTATAACTATCATCTATTTCATCATCTTGATTCCTGACAATAGCATGAATGGAAAGAAAACAGAAAGGAATCCCTCTAGCAAGAGCTGTCCAGTCAAAAATCCATGAGCATTTTAAACATTGGGTCTCGAAAGAAAGGGCATTAATTAGATTTAACCAGAAACTGTTGCAACAAATCTGTTGTGTGTGAGCTTTGTCTTAATGTTGTTCATCAGTAAGTTTTACAGGTATATGACTTCAAGGGTTTTATGGAGTTTGCTTTGCATTTCATTAAGATTCCTGTTTTAAAAAGCAGCTGTTACCCTTCAGATTCAAAGATCTCTATTTCCCTCATTAGTTCATGGATTTTGATCTTGACAGGTAAAAAGGCAAGACTCCTAGCTTGTCTTCTGTAGGAAGCAAGCAAAAACAATCTCCTTGAATTGTGGCAGTAAGCAAAAGCATAGAAGAGCATTCTGGGTTATCAAGTCCCATCTTCTTTGCTCTGACCTTTAAGAAATTTCACCACCTGATCAAAGCAGGAACAAGTTTGAAGGTTTTATTTGTTACAGAATTCCAGTTCTAGAAGCAATAGAAGTGACAACATTTAAGGATTAGAAAGCCACTGAGTGACAAGATTTAGTGAGGTGCATCAACTAAGAAAAAAAGGCTTCAAACTCTTTCAAAAGAAATTGTATTAAAAAATACACAGGAGATACAGATATATGGAAATACAGAAAAATAGTGAGGATAAAAAAATGTTACAAGAACAAGCAGAAAAGCGAGAGGAAAACTCACAGGACAAAAAGACTAAAGAGGAGATATGGTAATTCAAAAGCCTTAGTACTGAATACCTTAACAATTCTGTTGCATTCTTGAAAAAAGATGACAAAAATCAGGAAAAACAGGGATAAGAAAAGGGAAAGGACACATATGAAATTCATCCCATCAAGCAAAAAAATGTAGGACTGGCCCTGCCAACCTAACCGAAAATGAGTTAACTTTTTTTTTCCTTCTGAAAGCTAATTTGTGATCAGTAATTTCTTACTTCGTAACTGCTTGAGAAAAAGCTGACAGCTCTTGATTCTGCCCTTCAACTTCTTGGAGAAGCATGTTTTCTGTCAGCATGCCAGTGGTCCCATTGTCTTTCTGCAACTCAAAGATAACACAGTATTTAAATAGCTGCAAACATATTCCTACAGCCAGCAAAGCCATGTGTAGATGATAGATTTTCAGGAGTCTGAGGTTAACTGTTAGTTTTATGTCTACTTCTATAAGGAGAAAAATGTTCATCATTACAAGTTGAAAAGTAAAGATTTACTCGACCAGTGACTCCTTTACATAAGGTAATTTATTTGACAGCTTCACTATCAGTTAAGTTGCAAGCATAACAGTTCCTGAGCTCTCAGCAGTGACCTGTTGCATTAGAATTTGGCTTTGCTGAACCAGAGGAAGACAGACAAATGCTTTTTACTCCATTTCCGCGATTCAGCCTTCAGTATAGTCCCAGAAAGAGCCATTACACATCCGTTCTGCTCATGACCACCTTTTCCTACAAAGCAGGAAAAGATAAATTGTACACTGGAAGGAAGCAGTATTAAACTCCGAACTAATCTCGTGGTATCAAGTTATGGCTGTTTTAATCCCTTATGCCATATGCACCCACCAGCTCCCAAAAATGTAAACCACAATCTTTGAAGTACCCAATCTAAAAAACAATTGCTAAAATAGAACTGCAGTTTCAAACAACAAAATCTAATAAACTCAGAAAAAAAAAATCCCAAAACTGCTGCAGTTTTTCATCCATATCTGTTTCTAATCCAATTCACAATACAGCCATACAAATGCTAGCTAGTGTAAGCAAACAGCAGCTGGAACAATGAGTGGGGTTGAGGTGGAACTCCATCACCTGTAGTCTAAAAGCCACCACTAGCCTGAAGCACGCATGAAACTCCAGCCAGATACTCCCTGGAATAACTTGATATTGAAGAGTTTGCTCATGTCCAACCTAGGGACATTGCACACAGAGGATAAAGCCTTCCCATTAGTGACACTTTACATCCATTTACAATGCTTATAGAAACCTTTAATCCACTCAGGAGTCCAGAAGAAAAAGTAGACTGCATTATAGCTTTTCTGAACATCATCACAATTTATTCATACTTGAAATAGCAAATAACCATTTTAATAAGTGTGTTATTTATTACGAGCTGACAAAGTTAGCTGAGCGTCTAATTTCATTAAAACATATCAGACAAAATAGTCAAATTAGACTGTCTCAGAAAAGGGGTCAAATCTGTAACATGCAGAGCTAGGGACTATTAAGCTGTTTTCAAATTAACTTGTTTAAGCAGTATAGCATAAACTTCGAAAGGATAATATACGCAACCCATAATTGCCACTTGAATTGCATTTAAACTTAGTTATTTCAGCTAAAATACTGGTTTTATGAACACCAACCAGTTCAAATGGATAAATTCTATATAACTGGGGATTAGCCATACCATGGGAAGCAATTAGAGCAAGAAGCTGTAAAGCCATGAAACCTGGAATAAGATTCAGGTGCACGTATAATACCTTAAATTTAGAAAAAATTCTTTCACTCTAACATCTTAGACGAGTTCCATCACACGAAAATACTTCCAGGCAACTGCACAAGACCTGCTGACAAACCTGTGCAATTGTATCTAGTACACATATTCTTTAAGCAATTACACAATAACAAAACAAAAAATCATACCAGGAAACAGGAAGTTCACATACCAAGTGAAAGGTAAACACCTTTGATAAAGATTCAGCTAATTGCTGGTCAGCACTCAGCACAACACTCCATCATTTCAAACAAGAAGCTGGCTATAAAAATGTTAAATTTTATCTATTTAAGAACTCTTTTTAAGGAAGTTAGGTAATAATACAAATAAGTACTCAAAGCACTTTGCAAGTCTAACCAGAGCATAAAAGCAATACACAAGGAGATTACTGAAAGTCACACAGTGATGTAACATTGCCACTTCATGGCACAATGTGACACTTTTGAATCATTTACAGCAAAACATGCAGGTTATTCTGCTGTTAAATTCAAAGAAATTTAGGGAACTTCAGGACATTTCTATACATGCAAACTTAGCCAGGGTAAATAAAAAATTCTAACGTAATGAGCAAAGAAAAAAAAGAGTTTATTTGGTTATACATAGTTGACCTCAGGGTCACATCTGGCTAAGCACAGAAACCTAATGTTAATTCAAATATGTATCGCTAGAAATTACCTCCTGGTGGAAGATTAAGAACATTAAGTACCTCCTTGCCTTTTTCAGTTGAATTTCAATACTAATTTTTGATCATCTTTTGGAAGATCATTTCAGTAGATAAGCTCTGATAAACTACGAAATCTATTTAAAATCCACTGGACTCAGATGATTAGGGTTTTGAGCAACAAGTAGGATTTTAATTTCTTTAACTTCCAGATAAGCAAGTCTAGGAGGTGCAAAAGCTATCAGTCAGATAGGAAACAACTTCAGGCCAAACTAGATAAATAGTTCATACCAGCACAGCCTGCAAATACAATTACTCTTAACAATAAAAAAAAACCAAAACCCCTAATCCAGTAAATTACCAAAAGTCAGTTTAAATCCCATGAGTACATAAAGCCACAAGACTTTTCAGCTCTGAGAGAGGAAAGGAAGAGAACACCTAAAATAGGACAAAATGATGATTTTGCCTCTGCTTTCATTAAGAAGTGACAAACATTTAAGTATCTAGAAGGAGAATACCAAATATGTGGATACTTCATCAAATATGAAGTAAAACTCAAAGCAATCTATTGATTTGAGGAATTAATATGATAGAATCACAATGTATGACTAGAAATTTTTACTAATAATTTTGTTTAACAGCGTAGTGACACTATGAGTTATTCAGGGGAAAAAAAATTATCTAGACCAGTTAGGACGCAAGACTTCAGAATATACTTTGAAGGAAATATACACCTGGAGGTAATCTGGATAAAATACAAGAGAATTGCCAAAAATAGAGGCTAAATAACTCAGCTTCCTACTATACCAGACAGAAAAATTATTTAAACTAGAAAATAAAGTAGTAGCACAGGATGGATAAAGGAAAAGCCACAGGTTATGTTGAAAGGATATCTGAGACACTCGTCTTGAGATTTATTTATTATCTTCTTTAATAACTCAGCACAAGCAGCAGAAACACCCCTGCTAAGAATTTACAGTCTTGTATCATCAGCTAACTTTAAAATACAGACTAGAATAGGAGTGTTATGTCAAAACTAGTTAATCACAGACTGGAGAAACACAAGTGGAAAATAAATCTTGAACTTTAAATTGGGCATTCACTGCAGGAGTCTGATAAAAACTAAGAACTTGTTTGAAACGATGGTGGCTTCAGAAAATCAGATATATTAATTGACTATAGGATCAATATGTGCTGTTGTGATGTCATCATGAATAAAACAAATGCAACGGAAGTGTATCAAGCAGGATGCCCCTCCCTGTAATGAGGGCTTATTCATGCCACTGTACAAGGCACACGGTACACTGTGCTCTCACACAGAGAACTAAAATTCTCGTAAGCCATCTTCCGAGAAAAAAGAAAGTGACAGGAAAGAGAAGCTATCATAGAGCTCACAATGAAAGCTAACAGAAAGTTACTGTCTCTTATAACTTGTTGAGGTAAACATTAGGTTCTTTATCTTAAAAACCTGCTGTTCCACCCTGTTAAAAAAACCCAACATTTGCTAAGAGCTAGTTATGAACACATTTCTGCTGAAAATCAGATGACTGATAAGGACAATGAAGGTCTGGATCAGCCTTTAAATCAAAAAGCAGCAGGAGGAAAAGACCACATGTGAGGGCAGAGCTTGAGCATTTTATGAACCAGTTAACATGTGATCTGCAAATAGCATGGGAACCTGATGGAACACAAAAGACCTTTTTAAATCCTGCATTCTTTAAAAACCCTGGAATTTATAAAAACAGATTTCATTCAGCAACAGTCAAATATTACTTTCTACACACACCATCTCAGAAGCACTGATCCAATATAGTATAGCTATTGCAGTAAAAAGTTAAATTACCACCACCAAACATCACTGGAAAACTGACAAACACATCACATGACAAACTGAAGAAGCAAACTGCCAAGGAGCCCAAATTCACACATCTCTCCAAAGACTAGGAAATAACTGAGCTCACATGTCACAGCTCAGCAGTGAGTGGAAAAAAATAAAATTAAGTTAGACCCAAGATCTTCACACATGTAAGGTTAAAAATGCGATCCCTTAAAAAACAGAGGTAAGGGGGTTTTTTGGGTTTCAGGTTTTTTTGCTCCTTCTCCATTGGCGTTCTATTAAACTTTTGCCAGAATACTGACAACTAGCCCAGAAAAAACAGGAAATCCTTCAAATGAGTAGCCAAAAATTTCACTTGAGTGGAAATTTACACAATCCTTTAAGTCAAAGTCTAGTAAATCTTTCTTCTTCTGAGAAAAAAAACTCCCTCAGTCTGAGGGAGGGGAAAACTAAGGAGCAATTTGGAAAACATCCTTGACTGATAGGAGTTGTATTTTATGGCATGTCCCTAGTCTATTAAAAACACCTAGAAAGACAATACATAAGATTCAAAACAGCTGCAATCCAAAGTCTCCAAGGCAAATAAATATTTTACTCCCCCCCTCCCCAGCCAGTTTCTACAAATATGATTTTTCCTGCCATTATCACTCTTGCCACGGTGTTGACTTTTCCACTGAAGGCTTCTCCTTCAGTCTTTGTACTCTCTCTACCAGAAAATAAAAATACAAAAGTGTTCACGTTTACCTTCTGCTGAGGTGACTATTATTTTAATATGTGATGTCTTGTTTTATGATGGAATTATCATAGGAAGAATTTTAAGAGATAGGAAAAATTAAATAATTTACAGTCATTTACTGGACTTGGAAAAGGGTAGGATGCACTTACAAGGGCATAGTTAACCACATGGGACAGCTACACTATTGATCATCTGCTGTACAGTTTAGTTTTGATATAAACTGCATGTGCTCAATGTCCAAAAAGATGAGTGTCATAACTAAAGCCCCTGTTGGCATTTTTATCTTGAAATTTTGATGAAAGTGATCCTGATCCTAGAGCAGAAGTCACCCTTTTGCCGTGCCTGATAAAAGTAACGTCACACAAAGATGATTTTCCTTCTTCCAGCACAGAAGTACGGTGTTTCTGACCTAACAGGCATCCCACCTTCCAAGACAGTATAGCCAAAAGGTTCGGCTACGATCACTAACATTCCTGCACAGAAGGAAAGATGTCTAACTACGAAAGCGGTCATATAAAAGACTGCAAGTGATACTGAGAGAGCAGAATAGTTTTGACTATGCCACCTTTCTAGTCTACTTTTTAAAAGAAAAAAAAAAAAAAGCTGACTGGTTCAGATATAAGGCAAACAAACGATTTTTCCAAAATCCAAGATAAAGGCTGCTCAAGATAAAGCTTTGAATGTCTAACTTGTCATCTTTTTATTTTGTAGTATCATGTCAATTGTTCATTGATCAATATGATTTAAATATTTAATTGTTCCAAATTGTTCCACTTCTTTTCTTAGTGTGTTGAAAAACAACAATTTCCTCAGTAAATGTGGAAACATTACACAAGGTCAGAGTTGTTTTGAGATTTAGTTCAGTAGTAATGTTCAATTTTCTAAATAACACTAATACATACATACACCAGTAGCATCCCATTATTTGGACACCACCCAAGCAAAGTAATATTTAACAAACAAATCCAGACCTCAAAGTGTCTTTAAATACTGTGATTAATCTTTACCATTATATTGCAATTTTAAAATACTGATTTACCTACCTGTGATGTTTGGCCCTGTAACTTTGCAAGCTGAGTTGTTCGCATGTTTAAGGACTGGCTCCTTGTAACTGTTGCTCCAGATTTCCCATTAACTTTTCTTTCCAGATGACAAGTTACTAACAACTTTTCTTCTAACAGCACAGCATCCCATGGATCTTCAGCAGTCATACTTGAAGCCCTCTCTCCATCATTCTCTGCCTTATTCAAAGTCTCCACACTATCCACTTTTGGTTTACTTAGGGGATCCAAATCCAACCAATCAAATTTACTATCATCCCTGCAGCTTTCTGAGGCTGGTAGGCTAGAAACTGCAGACTTTATAGCAGTCATTTCTAAGTCTGTGCTTGACTTTCCATTTTTCAGAAATTCTGAGGTGCTTGCAATTTTGTCAAACACTTTTGCCATTTCTGGTGTAAGTACTGGCGGATATATAGGTAGGCTTCCTTGTGGATGGAAAGGCGTAGTAGCTGCCAATGGGTATGAAATGTATTGCGACTGTCTTGGAAGACCAAGATAAATAGGTTCTCTAGAGTGATAGGAGGACATAGTTGGGTGGAATCCATTCTGAAATACACCAGTCTGTTTTGTGTAAGAAGCTGAGGGGTAAATAGGAGGTAAAGTGCATGTAACAGGTGCTGGTATCCCAGGCGTCCACGGTCTTCTCTGACCCATAGGCCCAAGATAAAATTGCGAAGACACAGATGGGCTCAAAATAGGACTTACTGGTAACGTAGGTACTTTACTAGATTCAAAACTGTCATCCAGAAGGAGTTTCTCTAGTTCAGCATGAGTAAGCTTCTCTATGTCAATGGTACTGAGTTTATCTTCCATGCTCTTTGCATCAGACTCTGGAAACACCATAAGATCATGGTCCTGTTTGTTATGAGTCTGTACATTTTGTCTGGTGCTGCTTAAAGAATGAAAAGTTTGTTTATTACCAGCTACACCTCTTTCTTTCTGCATCTTAGCTAATGCCTCAGCTTCCATCTGCAATGCCTCCTCTTTGTCCACATCTTTTGACCTCGTGGCTGCCAAAGAAGGTGATGAGCGCTGTTTAAATACATTGCTATTGGATATCTGGGCCATACCGCAAGAGCGGACGTCCACTTAAAGACGCAACACTTCTCTTGTACTGGTTGTCCACCTCTGGCTTCAGAACAGATTTAGCAGATCTGAAAAGGAAATTAAATATTAGAAACACATGAAAGAAATCATATGTGGAGAACTACTAAGTCATACAGCACTAACTGACAAGGTTGCACACGTCCTTCAGAAACCCAGGACATAAAATCTTTAAGAGACCAATTTTTTGGGGGGTCGGGTCAAACTGAAAGAGTGAAGCCACACAATCGAATTCACAGCCTTTGAATTACACGAGACCCACTTATTTTTCTCACTAGTACTTAGAATCACAGAAAGTTTTGGGTCGGAAGGGACCCATAGAGGTCATCTAGTCCAACCCCCCCGCAGCGAGCAGGGACACCGCTAACTAGATCAGGTTGCTCAGAGCCCTGTCCAACCTGGTCTTGAATGTTTCGAGGGATGGGGTCTCCACTACCTCTCTGGGCAACCCGTTCCAGTGTTTCACCACCCTCACTGTAAAGAATTTCTTCCTTATATCCAGCCTAAACCTACCCTGTTTTAGTTTAAAACCATTACACCTCGTCCTGTCACTGCTGTCTCTACTTACCAGTAGGTAGAGTAGTACTTGCTTTCTTTTTACACCACTAAACCTAAGACACAGAAAAGCTGCATTCAGGTACCTAATTGTTTTCAGGTTTGAGCAATTCTGCATACTTAGCCAGGTTCATTCTAAAGACTTGTTTTGGTTTCAGCTGCCGCCGGCAACAAAAAAAAAAGCACCACGCGGCCGCCCCTCCCCCCGCCGGTGTGCGGAGGAGAATAGAAAGAAGCAGGCAGAAACTGGTGGGTCGGGATAAGGGCAGTTTAACAGAACAGCAAACAGAGGGAACAGGAACAACAACGATACAGATAAGGAGAAAATACGACACAAACTCACGCAACAGACCCGCTCTCTCGGACAGGACCGGCGCTGCGCGCTCCCAAGCCGCGAGTGAGTCCCCGCCGCACCGCCCCCCCACCGAACCCAGCATGACGGCACATGGTATGGAATACCGGGCTCTGTTTGGCCAGGTGGGGTCAGCCCACCCGGCTGTGCCCCTTCCTGG
>Ga0065711_1030739_pt1 | contig 31579 bp, 14 predicted proteins | sample Hoacrofraction12_FD_59098 | JGI IMG/M metagenome (GOLD analysis project Ga0065711, IMG submission 59098) | Hoatzin crop microbial communities from Cojedes, Venezuela - Epithelial fraction 12 v2 (version 2) | ecosystem: Host-associated > Birds > Digestive system > Esophagus > Crop | place... | reverse complement strand
CGGTGAGGTGGATTGAGAACTGGCTGAATGGCAGAACTCAGAGGGTTGTCATCAGCGGCACTGAGTCTAGTTGGAGGCCGGTAACTAGTGGTGTCCCTCAGGGGTCAGTATTTGGCCCAGTCTTGTTCAACTTCTTCATCAATGACCTGGATGAAGAGTTAGAGTGCACCCTCAGCAAGTTTGCTGATGACACCAAACTGGGAGGCGTGGTGGATACACTAGCAGGCTGTGCTGCCATTCAGCGAGACATGGACAGGCTGGAAAGTTGGGCAGAGATGAACCTGATGAGGTTCAACAAGGGCGCGTGTGGGTCCTGCACCTGGGGAGGAACAACCCCATGCATCAGTACAGGCTTGGGGCGGACCTGCTGGAGAGCAGCTCTGCCGAGAGGGACCTGGGTGTCCTGGTGGACAACAGGTTGACCATGAGCCAGCAGTGTGCCCTGGCTGCCAAGAAGGCCAACGGGATCCTGGGGTTCATTAAGAGGAGTGGGGCCAGCAGGTCGAGGGAGGTTCTCCTTCCCCTCTACACTGCCCTAGTGAGGCCCCATCTAGAGTACTGTGTCCAGTCCTGGGCTCCCCACTTCAAGAAAGATGAGGAGCTACTGGAGAGAGTCCAGTGGAGGGCTACGAGGATGATGAGGGGACTGGAGCATCTCCCCTACGAGGAAAGGCTGAAGGAGCTGGGCTTGTTCAGCCTGAAGAAGAGAGGGCTGAGAGGGGACCTTATAAATGCTTATAAATATCTGAAGGGTGCGTGTCAGGAGGATGGGGCCAGACTCTTTTCAGTGGTGCCCAGCAACAGGACAAGGGGCAATGGGCACAAACTGAGGCATAGGAAGTTCCATCTGAACATGAGGAAGAACTTCTTCACTCTGAGGGTGACAGAGCCCTGGCACAGGATGCCCAGGGAGGTTGTGGAGTCTGCTTCTCTGGAGATATTCAGGACCCTCCTGGACGAGGTCCTGTGCAGCCTGCTGTAGGTGATCCTGCTTTGGCAGGAGGGTTGGACTAGATGACCCACAGAGGTCCCTTCCAACCCCGAACATTCTGTGATTCTGTGGTTCTGTGATCTGTACAGAAATGGAAATAGCTTTATCATTTTCTTTTTTAAAGGTATTTTGGTAGGTTGAATACATACGGCAGGGCTCCCAGATTTGAATGAGAGTCGGAAGAGAAAACGGAAAACGAATTGTGGCTGATACTTTCTACAGTCTGCACTCACATGTACCAGTCTCACCAAGAATACAAATGTTGCAATCGATGCTATGTGCCGATGTTCTCTGATGCAGAGGTCACTCTAGAAGTACTTCAAAATCATTTTCAGAGGCATTTTACAGTTTCAGTTCAGTAAGAAATACTTTAGAGACTGTTTCCCTATCGGCATACAGAAAAAAACTTATGAACTGCAGCTGTCGGACTACACAAAAGTTCACAATGACCATTTCAGTTTGATGTAGACGAGTTCAGTAGCTGTTATGGGCAGCAGCGGCCAACCTGCAGCTGCTGAACCACTTGCCAGTCGTACACCAGTTGTGTAGCTATTGTGCTATGACTGTATTGTGTGACTTACTGAAAGGTTGTGCTTTCCAAGGAGTAATCCAGTCTGTCGTGCAATCCAGAGCACAGGATCCATGGCAGACAGTGAGGCTGTTGGAGGGGCTTCTGAAACCAGTGTTGCCGGTTCAACAGCAGCTCTGGGCAGTGTGATCCCTCAGCGGTATTAGTAGTCCCCAGGAAACCACTGTCACAGCTCATCTGCAAAGAGCTCTCACAGCCCCTTCTCTTCCCTTCACTTTTCCAACACACGTGATATGTTGTGTGACAAGTTTATAGCTCTTCGCTCTTTACAACATGATTTTGGAAGGTCTCTCCTATGTAGTGTTTCAGAAGTTACAATTTTGCTGGAGAGGGAATTGTTGTGCTTGGAGCTCTGTTGAATGTTTGCTGGGTCAGACTTCCTCCCTGAGGGGAGTTGTTGATGCAAGTTAGCTTTAGGAAACCAAAAGTATCTATTTTTCACACTACTGTTAAATGCCTGAAGCTTGCTTACTATTGAAGTGCGGTTGGTAATAGCACAGTTCTGGATATGAAATAAATACGGCTATGGAAAGATGTCAAACTGATGCTTGGAAGTGTTTGAAAACTTGTGATGTTATTACAGAACAGTTTTATGAATTTCTAAAATGTCTGTGTATTAATCCTGTTGTCCTAATGCAGAATAGTTCCAAATTATGCAAATTTAGATGCTAACCAATCTCTACTGGTTTTGTTTTTTCTCTTTCAAGGAGATTAAATGATATTAAATTTCATGAAATATTCAAACATTGATGTTGAAGTGAAAAAGTAAGAAATACACTCACTGAATTTCCAAAAGCTACATTTTGTCATCCTTTGTGATCTATGGCATGTTTTTATCACAACCAGGTTATTTAGATGGATATTTAATAAAGTGTAAATAGAAACTGCTTCTTTGTATGCAACTTGGAAAAAATAAGGTTATAGAAATCTTAATATTACTGTTTCATTGATTTCTTTGATATTTAGATTTAAATTAATGTTAATTCAAAGTTGTCTTTCATTTAATTAGAAAGGCTAAAGTTTTGTGAGGGAGGAAATTCCCGTGTGTATGAGAGTATGTGTGTGTGCTTCAGTGTGCCAAGTGTCCTTGAGACGTTCCTGAACATGTTTTGCTGATCCAGTAAGTTCTGCGCTGTATCTGCCTAATTGGAATAAGGTGTCATTATCAATACTTTCCACCCAATTGCACAGATTCCTACACTAGACACAGTGTAGTGTTGTTGTTGCTAAATTTAATCACTAATAGGAAAGACCAGTCAGCAAGAGAAATAAAAACTGGTTTGCAAAGTTAGCTAGTAGCATCTTTTTAAAATATATGTGTTGGAGATGTTGTGGATATTAGCTCGTAGGGTTTATGCTTATTTCAGTGGTCCCTTAGGAACATTTTATTAAATTTTAAAAGTTTATCTCCTAAAACAGTGGATTGCTTCACTATCTCAGTAGTTCATACAGTCTTCCCCTTTTGCCATCTGGCTGCACTTTGAACAAGCTACCTCAGAAAAGAACTCTAGACTTGACTTCAAGCATTTCGAGCAGGTCAGTAGTTTCTGTGTTTGCAAAAGGTGGCAAAACACCCAACGGTCAAAATAAAATGACTTTACAGAAAAATATGTTTATGGAGTTTGATTCAAAGAGAAAAGGTTGGGTCAGACCTGGTATGAAATTCTCTGGTTTTATAATAAAGAGGACTTTTTAATATTATTTAAGTAATATTTCTCGGGGGAAGAAATATTAGAATTGGGGTCTGAGACTATTTTAATGCAATCTTAGTACAAGACATTTTGGAAATATTAAAAATATCAGAGATTTGCACCTAATTGAACATTACAACTACCATTTAAAAAAACGTGTTTGATGGCATCTTATTCTGTTTTCAGGAGCCACTTCATCCAGAATTCATAAGCGGTAATGAGACTGTTTTACTTATAGAGAATTTGGGCCCATTTCTCTCAATGTCAGCACGTTCCTTATAATTACATATGTTCTAGAAAACGGTTACCTTTGGGAATGACCTGGCTATAGCTGGACTCTGCATGTTTTCTTTTTTTTTCTTAATGCTTTTATCTTAACATTTTAAAAAAATATATATATGTATATATAATTATCATAGTGGGCATGTGAATAACTGATACTGGCTTCTGAGCACAGAATGCTAAAAGCAACTTCATTTAAAAAGTCAGCGTCACAAATAGACAATAATTATTTGACCAAATAAACATTTTTTTCTAGGCCATATTCCTAGGATGCCTGTTAACTATATTGCTACATGATTTGACTAACTCTCTAATTCAAAGATTATTAAGCTAATCTATTCTAAGGGTTCCATCAATACGATTGCAGTCTGTCAGGTTAGTGCTAATACTCCACAGATCAACAACAGTGTATATTAAAAATCTGTGGGAAATTTTCAGAAGGGACATAGAGTTTTTCTGAGGAAATGTAAAAGTGCCTCTGCGCATACAGGAATATGTAGTTAGTAGAATAATGTATTGTAAAAAGGAACATATTTGCAACTTCCAGAAACACAATAACGACAGGACTACTTTGATGTACTCTCTGTATCATTGTAATCTAGTCAGAATTGGAATGTTAAGAAATTTAAAATTCTTTTCTGCTGAGACCATATAAGTGGTTTGCAATGCACGTTTGTGATTCAAAAGATTTGCAGCCATGTGAGAAAACGTTTAAAGAAATAGGATGAAAACATCTTCCATAGTCATGCTGAATGCTTGCAGTCTTCAGTGGTAAAAGCAATCTGTATAAAAAAAAAAAAAGGCATATTTAATTTATGTTTCTTTTTTTTTTTAGTAATTTTCTGGGTTTTTTGTTTTGGGGTTTTTTTTAACTGAAGGAAATGTGGCAAAAGGAAATCTTAAAATTTTGTTCGTTCCAGATCTGCTAATTAGAATTTACTTTCATTAAAGCGTTTTTTCAGATCTTCCTTCAAGCAAAACACACATCATGTTTGCTTATGTGAGCTCTCCTGTGTGATGCTGTGGAGAGGCTGAGTAAGCCAACACGCTTATTTGAAAACCAGGAGAGCTTGTAAGAAGGTCTCCTTTTTGTGACACCTGAAGTCAATGAGTTCTGAATTTGATTTCAAAGATTCGGACCTCATGAAGTTCAACAAGGCCAAGTGCAAGGTGCTGCACATGGGTCAGAGCAATTCCAAGCCCAAATACAGGGTGGGCAGAGAATGGATTGAGAGCAGTGCTGAGGAGAGGGATTTGGTTGGCTGGCTGACGAGAAGCTCAACATGACCTGGGAGCGTGCGCTCGCAGCCCAGAAGGCCAACCGCATCCTGGGCTGCATCAGAAGCAGCATGGCCAGCAGGGCAAGGGAGGGGATTCTGAAAGCTGGTTCAGGAAAAGTGATGCATGAAAGTGAAACAAGGACAGGAAGAGAGAAATGTTAGTAAGAACAGACCTTTGATTAATTGTGGGGGTGGCATCCTCAGCATCGAGCTGAAGGGCAGAAATGGACCATGGGGCAGGCAGAAGTATCTCTCTGTTCTCTTCTTAACTCTTTCTAGAGTAAAAAATGTGCATATTTTAAAATTTGCCACTGAGTCATATTTTCACAGGTTACTGGGGGAGAAAAGGTTTTAAAAAGTAACTCTGAAAAAAAGTGCTAGTGAGGAGAACAGATGTCATGATCGTTTTCCTTTGCTGTTGAACAGGCTTCTTTTCATGGGAGTCAGGATACAGCAGGGCTTCTTTTAGTGACAGTTTCGGCCGCCACATGAAATATGTTACACTTTCATTTGTATACCAGGAGGCCAGATGAAGTTCCCAAGATCACATGATAAATCTCCAAAATATATTTTCAATTACAAGTTAAGCAAATGAATACAATATTGTTTTATAAATATTTATTGGCTCTCAAGAGACATGGAAGACAGACATCTATAAACCTGGAGCAATGTATGTTTTTAGTTAAAGAACCCATTCTACTTTGCTTGTGTTTTTCCTGCCCAAGAGATCGAGGTCTGTTTTCGTATCTGGGAATGAGATGCCTCGAAAAACAAGGTACAGTAGACTCAAAGATCTGAATATACAGGAATTTAATTTCTATCTTCAAAATCTGTTTTGCACTGTATCTGTCTAGTCAAGATATATATAAATTAAATAGGAGAAAAATTGATTTATTGGTTATTTGGTTTCATTTTATTTTGCCCATTTTTATTATCTCTAAAATACAGCAAATAACAAAAGTGGTGTTGTGATCCTTAACTGATAAAACAAGAAGCTGCTGCTAAGCCTGTAAAACTGCTGTTGAAAATATTGTGTGACAGCTTTTCTTATTTATTTATTTTTTCCTTTCAGGTGCACCTAGTATGTCTTACTGTGTCACTAGGAGTTTTTATAAAGCAGAAGTTAATTATGAGGCACATACAACTGTTATACTGGAGTAGACCCTAGAAAGCCTGAAGGATATCAATTGGTTCATCAGCTACACTGTCACGAATGATAATTTTCAGAGGACTGTCAATTAGTTTTAAGCCACAGATGGGTAGGATTTTTTCAAGAAAATGCAGGGTTTAAAAACAAAAACCTAACCTGAATAGAAATATTTTCACTACTGAAAGGGTTCCTGCTCTTGTCTTTGGTTTGAGTTTTAGACAGTCTTCCAGAAATTTGGAAGCCTGGTGGCAGTCTGCTAGTTGCAAAGGAAAAAAGGGGAGAGGAGGCAGAAAATTAAGCACAAATGACTGAAAGTAAAGAGAAAAGAGAGAAGTGGTTAGTCTAGGTTCGCTGTTCAGACTGAGTGAGGTACAAGGAGGAAATGCTGCAAACACAGGAGCAAAAAAACTCCTGCCGTTTTTCCTTGACAGTATTGCTTTATTGTAAACTAAAACTATCTCTTTTCTTGATTGAGAAATTTCTAAAATGATTCACTCAAGCTATGACAAATTCTATTGAATTCTAGTCTAAGCAAAGGGCTGCAGAATTTGTGTCAGAGGAGTTACAGATGGTGCCTTTTTCTGTCACTCCTTCCAAACCAGGACCAGGTTGTTTAAAGCCCCAGATCGGATGGGGCTTTGAGCAACCTGATCTAGTGAAAGATGTCCCTGCCCATGGCAGGAGGGTTGGAATGAGAAGATCTTTAAAAGTCCTTTTCAACCCAGACCATTCTGTGATTGTGCTTTTAATACTGCCTTACCAATTCTGCTGGAAGTATTTGAGTTACCATCCAGGAAAAACATGAAAATCTGGATTTGCAGACAGATGTAGATGATCTCTTTACCACTTTACCTTGCTCAAGTTCAAATACTCATACGCACCAGCATGGAGTCTATAACAACTCCGAACTTCAAGTGTAAGTTTCACAGTCCACCAGTAAATACTTTAGTTCACACAATCACTAAATGAATTGTTAAAAATTATAATTATTATATATCTGTATGATGTGTGGACATGGGGACAAAATAGGTTGTAATCAGGTTCTTTCATTTTACGATTTTCTGAGCAGTGTTCTCTTTAGCTGGTGGTAACAGGACTTAAAAAAACCTGCATGTCCTGACTGTCCCCTGAACCATGGGCATACTGTTGGCTTCTGTGCAAACCTGCTGTCCTCAGACAAGAGAAGAAAGGAAGTCAGTCTCTCCCTAATTGAGTTGATTGGTCACAGTATTAGTGACAGACTCTGAGGTCGTGTAATGAAACCTAGAATGTAGTGTATAAAAAAGCAATAAAGGATGCAAACAGTCTGTTCTTCCTTTATTTTTCTCTTTTTTTTTTCTTTTACCTACATTTTAAAATCTCCTGACTCTGCATCTGGAACAGTTTGTTCCTTGCCTCAGTGTCTCAGGATGAAGCTGCAGGGGTTTGCCTTCTGACAGCCTTGTTGCACTGTCAGTGTGGTAGTAAGAAGCACTGGTTACTCCTCTGAGGGACACAGCCTTAATTGGCAAAAAACCCTGTTGGTTGCATTTTCAGTAGGCAGGGCAAATTTCTTTGTATCTAGGAATTAAATCTTACAAGTATGTCTGGTTGAATGTATCAAAGAAGACATTCAGCAATTTTACTGGAATCATAAACTACGTATAAAACATTGATAACACTAATTGTTACTTGAGGGATTTATTAGCCAAAGTAGTTACTTTTCTTCAGTATCCTGAATTCAAAACTTACTGACAAATCTTGCTTGCACATAAACCTCAGGGGTTATGAAATCTTATTAATTGGGCAAGTGTAAGACACAGTTAAGCCATGAACATAACGAAGATGTTTCTAGTAAGACACTCCTGGGATACAGATCTGTGCATTTCAACGAGCTGAAAACTTTCTCTAGCAAGTCCTGTTCTGTGAGCAATTACCATTTAATTCATGCCATTGAGCTTCCTCAATCAACATATACAAGTGTGATGAGATCACGGGACAAATGAGTATATTAAAGATCAAGAGAAGACACATAATTTTTCAAATTACTCTGAATTTGAGAGACAGACGCGGTGCAAAAGCTATTCCATATGTCAAGACTCAAGATACGCACCATTTTTCCAGCAGCTTAATGATTTAGCTTCATAAGCTTTCAAACATTCAAGAGAACACCTGTCAATGTGCAGGTGTGATATTCTGCTATTTGGCAGTGTAAACTGTGATTCCCAGGTATAGCAATGCTGGCAGCCCTATCATCATTTAAATGTGATAGTGCGCTCTTCTCCACTTGTGACCAATGTAGTCTGCGTGGTCACACTGAGACGCTGCACATCTTGGCATGTCTGCTGCTGGCATTCTTCACACTGGGATTATTTTAGATTGGCTGCAATGAATGTGTTATTTTCCATTTGTTCACACATGGCGACTTGTAACTCTGACAACTGAGAAAAATACACTCATTTATAGGATGATTACTCTTGTTTTCTCACATGTAATCTGAAAACACACTCTTTTATCTTTACCTTCTCTTTCATGTGTGCATGGTCCTAAAATCAGCAATAATCGTAGTACTAATTATATGATTCTTTCTTTGGCAGCAAGGAGAATTCACTAGGATTTTCTATTACAGTAAATTCCAGATGTGAAAATAAAGATAATCTATATCATTCTAGTAACACAGAAAAAGAACAGAATGATAGCAAAATATGCTTATATTTTTTATTTTCATCAGAAAAATCATTCTCTCACAGCTGTTTCTGGCTTGAGCAGGTAAGTTCAATTATTTCAATTAAAACCCATTGGGATGCTATGAGTGTAATGATACATTGAGCTACTCTAGAGAGCTGTTGAAGTGCCAGCTGAACTACGCAACCAAATGAGAGTTTATACGTGTCTTGATGTGTCCCAGTACTCAAGCCTTGTGAGTAACAATAATAAATGTCTGGTAACAATTAATTGTTTATTGGATTTGGCAAAACAGAGAGGATGAAATTAATTTAAGAAATTAAAAATAAATTTTAAAAAATGAACCCACATGTAAATCAACATCGCCTCTTTGATTTCACAGTGCAATCATTCTGTTTCATGTCTCTAAAGGCCACTTTGTAGTGAGGTCATGAATAAACTTTTTCTAAGTAGGTCTTTGAATTGTTTCCTTTGTTTATTTTGTTAGGTGTGGATCTGGTGATTACTACATATGCCTTCACCATCCTGAGGTTTGGCCAGTACAGGGAGAGATCTAGCCTTGACCTGAGTGGAGAGACTGGCCACAGGACAGTATCGAGGATGCGAGAGTCCATGTATTGCACTAGACAGGCATTAATTGGAAAAATGAGGGTTACAGTCCCACTAGCCCCACAATAGATTTATTCATGGACTTCATGGTGCTTTTTGAAATACTTTCAATCTGAATTTTGTGTTCTTGCAAGATGGGCTGGGTCAATTACAAGGCACATTGCAGTGATACCATTGAATATCTGAATGGAGCTGAAAGTGCCATTTTTGCACTGCTAATCACCAAGTGACTTGAGCTATGATTTCACTACAAAAGCTTTCCTTTCTATCTAGTAGCATAACAATTATAATCACTATAGATATTCAAGCTAGTTCCTCTGATAAAAAGAGGGAAAAAAGGCTTAATGTGAGCCTCATGGTAGAGTTTGCTTTATTTTCCTTTGGTCCATGAGGACTTTAATTTGCTGACTCTTATCTCATGCTGAAAGATTCCTCTTTTCCATGGGCTCCGGGGGTTGGGGAGAATGACAGTTCTGAGGGAGTTGCCTGCAGGCATCATTTCTCAGAAGTTCCTGCAGTTGCAGTTTTACCTGTTGTTCCAGTGCCTAGCACCAGGATTTAAAAGTAGCCCATCCCTCTTTGAAGGTGAAAAAAGTCTTGTCTCATGCTTCTTGCAGGTTTTATTTTTCTTCTGTCTTCAACGCGCAAAACAGAAGCCTCTGTGCACGCCGGAGTCCGCTAGCACGATTCCCTGCCTGGGGAAGTCTTGAAGGGTTCCTGGTTGATGGCTTCCACTGTAGAATCGCAAACCTCTGCAACCTACAGGATGGCTGCTCTGTCATGCTGCCAAGATTGTCTTCTGCTGTGGCCTCCACTGGTTTCAGTAGTTTTGCTGCTTTTCAGCTGATTTTAAGATTTGCTGTTGGCACTTTGCTGACAGGCATATACACCTCAACAGAAGCAGCTTGAAGTCACCAAGCCAGAGAGAGAGCACCGAGCACAAATTGCCTTCTGTGTTTTTAACCCCATTCCCTGTGAATCACACATCCTTGATCCTTTCCCAGTAAGCCTTCTGCCATACAGCAGCCCTCCAGCAGCTAGCATCTCTCTGACTTGTGTTGAACTTGTTGGTTTACTTATTATTAGCCCCTGAGCCCAGACTTGCTAGGTCTGTGAAAAGTTAATTCTGCTTGTGAAACAAAAACATCACCTCATACCGCCCCTTTCTTGCCCATTTGAGCATCCAGTTCTCTGCCTGAAAGTCTTCTCAGGGAAAGCACTCCTATGACTGTTTCTAAAAGCATTTTAGGGGTCATTAGTGGCCAGAAGATGACTAACTCGGCGTGTACGTCCCCCAGCTTGCCGTCTCAGGGAGGGAAGAGTACAATGATCTTAGCTCACTCCTCTGCCAGCAGTCATATTTTTTCTTTTTTAGTATCTGCAGGGTTTCCCTTTTATTATAAATTGCATTCTTTCCTCCTTGTGGTCCTTTCCTAGGATTTCAGTTTATTCACTCATATTCAGTATTTGTACTGCACTTCACATTTCCAGAGCACCATGACACTAATGAACTCACCACAAAGACTTTTACTGCCATTTTTCAGACTTGTTAGTGACAGACCTGGGGGTATGGTGTAAGAATTTTGACTGATACATTGGATTGCTCTCTAAGAATAAGCACAAGCATCTCAAACTAATGCAACTGGTTTGGAAGACTTGGTGAGAAAATCAAGCCTTTACACTAGTGCCTATCAGAAATGTTGCAAAAGCTGTTTGGTGCTGTTGTCGTCTGTTCCTAGTGAGAGTTTTCTGTGGTGCCACATGTGCCTCTTCCTCCATTCTATGTTAATCAATCCCATCTACTTTTTGGTTGGCCATGCATGTCTGTACTGAACTGCTGCATCGACCAAGGGTCAGTGTCTCACACTGAACTTTAGTATATTGATTCCAGGAGATTGGAATGGTTCTTTTTCTTGGATTGGCTTGGATTTCCTGATTGTTTAAACCAGTGATTTATTGCTACTATTGATTTTCCATCATAAGCTACAGTTACCCATGCAATCTGTCCCTTTGGCAAGGCCTGATCAAGACAGCATATATGGTTTTAACCCATCCAGTCTGAGAGGCTGTCCTCAGACAGCATCCCAGTGCATGACTCCCTTTACCTGGACAATGGTTCTCCCAAAGGCTAACCTGAACTATTCAAGTTTTCTGATTACTTCTGAAGGTACTGCGAGCATCAAGACCTGATCATTTCCTTCTTGTTTACAACTAGCTCTTGCATGTCTATTGACTATTATCATGTCCCTCTCCACTCTCCTCTGTAGCCCCAACAGCTATATTTGTCCATTGCATTGTTTTTCCAGAATTCAGGCAGTTGATTGTGACACTAATTTTTCAGTCTCTGTACTATCACATTATAGCATTAGATGTATACCCATTTATTTTCTAAGCAATTATCTGTGGGTATAATATTAGAAGAGGAGAAATGAGGCATTCTGTTCAAAAATACTGTCAGCCACCTGTGGAGGGAAAAGCACCAATGCACATGAAGTCCGAGTAAATCTGAGACTACACGGTCTAACACCTGCTTCTTTCCAATGCACGTGGGGTCAGCCAGCAGACTGGGTAACCCTGGCAGAGAAAGTTCATTTTTGTGCTTTTCATTTTTTTTCTTTTTCTTCTTTTAAGCAACATAACATGATCCATGCCAGGCAGAGTCTGAAAGCAGGCGCTGAACCCATAAATAGGATCTTTGCAGCAGTGTTCAATGGTTGGGTAATTTAAGAAGAAGACAACAAGCGCAGCTGATGGGATTTGGTTGCTTCGTATGTCTGTATTTCTGCTTCTGCAATACTGGAAAGCCCAACTGCTCATGCTTTGTAGCTTCTCACATTACCTCACCTTGTCGTCTGAATTCGACTTCATGCATGCGGATTTCTCTGACAAAAACTCCTAGTATTTTTGCATTTTGCTAGTTGTAACAGCCACATCTCTGTTTAATTATGCTCTGCAGCTTTCACAAATAAATGTAGACATCTGTGGTTGTAGACCAAATATATGTCTTTTCTTTGGATGGTATCATCAATATTGATGTGACTAATCTTTAGTACTGGTTTCTTCATCACTCTAAATAAACAACTAAGAGTAGTTGTAGCTCACAGCTATAAAAATGCTTTGGTCGTCTATTTAATAAGAAGTGATATGTTCTTCCTGACTTATAGAGTGGAAAGAAGAGCATGGAAACCCTGCATTACACTAACAGGTTATATGGGTCTCCACTGTAATCTGTTGCAAAATTAACACAGGCAGTTAGTAATGCCTTTCATTGTCATGGTAGATCAAGAGATACATCTTTTAATAAACTGATTGTTAAATGATGCAGTCTAAACCTATGCTTATGTTAATCCATTGTGAGCAGGGGAAATCACGCTCTTCAGCAGCACTGGAAAAATGCATTGGGTCCGGGAAAACAGAAGAGATTTGGAAATTGTTTGTAGTTGACGATGTTTGTTGATTCAGCTAGGACATTACTACAGGCAAATTAATCCTAATTGGTACCCAATTAGGCAAGAGCTCTGAAAGTGTTTTAATTTGATAATGGTACTTTTGGCCTTATTTCTGTATTTTAAATCCTTGCCTATTTTGGAGGCTAAATTATTTTTTTACAGGCACTCAAACCCAGCTGTTTACCTACAGACACAAATATAGGCCAGAACATATATAACACATATGTCAAGAAAAAGATACTGTGATTATAAAGATATACAATCTTTAAGTCCTGCTCTACTTTAAAACCTTACGTGACCAAAGTTTACTTCTTCACAATGCGATGACTTCAAGATCAAAAATTATGATAATGCCACAAAACAATATTTTTATAGCCCATCTCGGCAAACAGGCATTCACATTTATGAGACCCAGTAAAGAAAGGTATTAATATTTAGATAAACATTATCTAGCAAAAAGAGCAGGCTTAGAATAATCTTGGTTTTAGAATATGTATTTTTTCATAGATACCTAAATTGGCCAGAAATTTGCAAACTCTTGTTTGACAGATGCCTTCTTTCTGAGGCTTTATCAGGGATAAAGTTTAATGTGTCACATTTTGGTCTATGTCCAGAAACAGGAAGATTTCTGAATTCATTCCACCTTGAATATGATTTCACCTCAAGGAAGAGGAGGCCCAGCTCTGTGCATAAGCAACCACAGGAGGCTCTGGAATACCGATAATGGCAGTAATAGCTCAGGGAGTGAGGGATGGTGACTCCTTCATGGCTGAGGGTCACTGCTTGGCGGTGTGTCTGTGGGATTTCATTGCTCACAGGTTGGTGGAAAAAGGATGGATTAAAGAAGATGAATACCCATGTACATATCTGACCTCTAAAGCTTCATACAGCTTCTGAGATGTGCAGATCCCCCCCCAATCAGAGCTTCCTGCCAAACTCATTGACCGCTCCTACCCACCTCATCCACCCAAGCTCCACTCAGTTTTGAGGATCGTTCTTTATAAGCACTGATTGATTAGAATATGTTGAGGATACTTTTTTTTTTGTCAGGTGCTTCAGACAACATGAATACACTGATTCAGATGTAAAATGAGGAATACGATTGAGACAGGACAATTGTATCAGTATGTTTGTGTCAAGAAGGAAGAGAAACTACATTTATAAGAAGCACCTGACTTCCAAGGTCAGGATGACCTACTGTGAACTACCTGTTATGAAAAATTTACATTAAAAGTAAGGAAATTCGTGTTTAGTGGTGTTTTCTGGGGACATTTTATAGTGCCACCATATGTCACAGTCAGAGCACTGAGAGGAAAAGACAAGAGAGATGGCTTTAGGCCATGGGAGAGGTACGGATTTCCTGTCATGCAAAGGATCACATGAACATCTATATGCATTTTGTAGCCCAAAAGTAGAAACGTGCTAAAAGGTTGTTCCTTTGCCTCCCTCTCTGGTGTCTGTGATGTGACTTCTTTTTGTTTCTGTTACCTTGTCTTTCTGCAAACTGCGAGTAAAGGCTTTTTCTTGTGAGCTGGGCTGCGGCTGTTTTACCTGAGGATGTCACTAAGTGAGACTCCAGTGAGAATCTGATTTCTGTCTTCTCTAATGAGGGTAATGGTAAAGAGTGAGTCCAGGGCAGAGGAGACTGCAGCGTCTCCTCCAGGGCCCAACAGCAAGCATGGTACAGCTTTCCAGCATAGGAAGCATCCTCAGTGCATAGCTGGTAACCAGTGTAGTAATTGTAGGTCTGATGTTGTGCATCAATAGCTTTTGGCAATCTTACAGGATTTGTGTATCAGGATTTTACATCGATCTACAAAATGGAAAGTCCCTTAGACAACAGATAATTTAATAACAGAAAAAAATTGCAGAAATAAAGTAATAACTATTTTTTAATACAGAATGTAATTAAAAGATGAACAAAACCAGCAACGTCCCATAAAATATACTGTGAAACTCTTTAAATACAGATTGCATGCTTTTCCAAGGGTGAAGTATGACCTTCAGACTCTACATGAGAGTGGGAGCAGTTTGATTCCATAAAAGGGAATAACAGGCACATCTAATGGCTTTAAACAGTGTTTGGATGCAAGAAGCAATATCTTGGTCTTTTCTGAATTAAGTTTGCATGTATTGACTGACATTCAAGAACTGTCTGATAAGCTGATAGCTCTGGAGCTGCTCTCTGCATGTCAGCTGACACGGAAGCAGAGTTTCATTCCAGCAGCCCAAAAAAAGCAGTGCTGAATCCTGCTGCCTACTGTCAACACACTGACACGAAGTGTAATAGTAAGGGTCAAAGCTCATCATACAGGTATTGTGTTAGAGGTGATAGCGTCTAGTATGAAATAAACTTTAGTACTTCTTCCTCTGGCATTGTTATCCAATTTTAAGAATGCAGTGGCTGCACCACCAGCAATAGCAAAGGCTAAAAGCTGACCTAGTGTTACACTGACTGTATGATTCCCAGCACTTGAATGAAACCAGGTCCATAATACACACCTCTAACTTCCCGATGCTGAACTATTAGAGTATATTGACTCTATGCAAGCCACGTTTCAGTCCATCCAAAGTGAAGACAATAAAGTTGCTCATTACATGGAGTCTAGACACAGCGTTCTGAACCAGGTGTGTTATTTAATTAGTTTGGCTAGTTCTTAAGCAGAGAAGTTGCAAAGTGCTGCGCGTACCTTATGACAGTCTATTTGAATCTGGACCTGAGACAGCTGCTCTCGTGCAATCTCGGTGGGGTTGTGTCAGAGGGATGTCAGTGAGAATATCCTCAGATTGTGAGATGGAGTGGCAAGAATAGGCTAGACCCCTGAATAATTTTCTTCTAAGGAGTTTGCAGCTTTGTCAGCACCAACTCTCATAATCTGGTAGTATTCAGGCGCATGGTCTCTCTTTCTGTCTGTGTTAAGGGATATGAGAGATTCAGTTTTTTCCAAGTTGGACTCCATGGTGTTCTTTTACTGCCAAAAGCCGAAGGCTGTATTTGCACTGGATTTGTGAAGGCCCACATACTTTGGAATAGATTTGGAATTGGAATTTGATGGACTGATCGCTGTAATGCTTTTTATCTTTAACATCTGGAGTAATACTAAGTTTGCAGTTCAGTTTCTAAATATTGAGTCTGCTTTAGAGAGCTGCTGAAAACCTACAACTCCCACTGTCTTCAAGCTTTCACATTTACTCAGCGTCCTAAAATTTGACCTCTTTCATTTTGGAGCCCGACACTTGGCTCTCAACTTTCCAGTGTCAGCCTGCATTTCATTAGCACATCAAAAAAGCTTTTTATCAGTTCTTCCAAAGAGATGTAATTCTTTTTCCAAAACTCATAGGCAGATTTTGAACTAATACTTTAAACCTGGACATGCTTATAGCTGCTGTCTATCTTTCATCTGTTTAGCAGCCAACGAAAATCAACATTTCCAAATTTTTGCACATGGTGACACTGGATCTTCTCATAGCAATGTGATGACTGTTGTAGACTATGGATTTTCTCACAACAGAAAGCTAGTGACTTAGCAAGCACCATTCAGCATTAGAAAGCAATGTAACTGGAAGCACGATAAGCTTTTGAATCTTTCTTCTTGGCACAAACAATGCATTTTTCCAGTTTGCAGGGCCTCAGGAACGCTCCCTACTACCTGCCCCCTTTCTTCTGAGAGAGATGTAATTCCACACAGTGTGCAAAAGCAATTCTCCTGCTGAGGATGGAGGTTAGACACCATTCTCTGCCTTCTTACAGCTAGAATATGAAGTTCATTTGAAAGTTATCTGAGTGTTGCTCTTTCGGCACACCAGACCTGAGTCTCCAACAGGGGTGCTGTACTGCCAAAGCATCTTGTAGTTTTCTTACCTAGGTATTCCTCCACAGCCACCAGAGGCAGGCACTTGGAAAATTTACCTCTTTCCTTGGCTTTCTTAAGGAAAAGAAACTTGACTTTCCTTGGCTTTATGATCCCTCAGACAGTCCCAATGTAGACCTATTATTCATTTCACCATCATAAAAATGTTCTGCAAAATGTTCTCTTTAATGAGCGAAAAGGAATTTTCAATCTCCTCTTCATTAAGTAATGTATGTGCTGCCTTAAATCATACTTAGATAGACCTCTGAATGGCATGAGTAATTAACAGCTTTTATAGAAGCTTTGTAATAACCGGTAACATCAAAGGTAGCAATAAACCAGAAAATAAACTAATAATTAAACCAATAAATCTTTTAAACATCAGCAGATTAAAAACTCCTTTGAAAATAAGCATGTGCACTAGCCAACATCTAAATGATGGATTTTGTCCAAGAAATGTGTATGATGCAGAACAGAAGATGCAGCAAATGTCCATCACACAAAGGGGTTAGTCTCGGTGTTTTATGTGATAAGAAATGCATACTCTGTCACACTCTGCCTGGCAAGCCTTCAGCAGCAAAATGCCCATGTGTTTCGAAACCATGCAGGTTACTCTTGTACGTCAGTCAGTAGTGCAGATCAATAAGAGCAGATCTGCAGAGCAGAACATTTGCTGCTGAAGATCTGACATCCTTGTTACATATTTTAATAGTTTTATTTGGACTGCTCTGGATTGGTCCTGCGTGGTGAATCTCTGTTACTGATGGGAATACTGCAGATGCACTGCTGGAGGGTATCTTCCAGCTTTGTTTTATTCTGAAGGAATCCAGTTTGTGTACTTGGATGCTGCTACGTGAAGCAAACATAAGGGCAAACTACGAGGAAGTTCAATTCAATTCTTGAAAAAAGGATATTACGGTATTGGTATTCCAAAGTTGACATTGTATCTAAAAGTAGAACTATCTGTGTTACACAAGACTCCAATAACTGGATAAATATTGCTAAGTGCTGCTTAGAGAATGAAATGCAGAACTGCAGTACACCTACACACAAATAAAAATACTGTCTGCTGGGAGTTCTTTATTGTGTTTAGCAGAGAGCTATAAATACACATTTAAATAGTGATTTGTATCACTATCTTACATTTAGATCTCTGAATGTACAGAAACCAGAGCCTCTCAAGCTCAGTTCACTCTTACATACCTGAATGCATTAAAATAATTTTCTTACAGCCTTGTGCAGAAAATTAAAATCTTCAGCTAACTTTCTTAGGATAATCCACCAAGATTATGGAGTTTTGGGTCCATGAATAACAACAGCCATGAATTCAAAATTAAAAAAAGCAGTATGTGTTACTAGGGAATGCCACACATGGAGCTCGGTTGCAGCCAGAGGTGATATCTTGGTATATTTTTTTTTTAAACAGATCTAGATAAATTCAGGAAAAATTTTCCTCAATAAATGAGCTGTTTCAAGATACAGACTTAGCATGTAGCATAGCCAGCTTGTGGTTGTGAGTCACTTGTTACAGAGATACTCAAAGAGATTCTTTGATTTCTTTACGAGCCAAATGTGCTTTCCAATCTTTCCTGCAGTAACTCTAGAGCTTGCAGGCTTTGAGAAGTAATTTTAGGATGGTCCCAAGGAGTCCAGATGGAAATAAATCTGTCTGAAAACAATAAGTGGGGTTGTTCAGTTATGTTTTCCACTATGTTTCTTTTTGCTCTATCAGTGAAAAACTGCAAACAGTTCCCGCAGTGTATTCTCTGTGAGTCATTTTGCGGTTTGGTGCTTGCTTCTTCCATTTGCTACTTCTCTGTTTGTGATATTTCTGCACCTTCTATGAAAGTCCACAGGATTTCAATACCAACACAACAAAGTGACCATTTAAAGTGTAGATTTTCCCCTCTTTGTCTTCTTTAAAAATATGGCCAAAATCAAGATGAGTTTGAAGTTCTAATTTTTATTCCTTCAGTTCAAATCCTAAACTTTCTTAAAATGTACGTGTTTACACTGACACTTGTCTTACAAAGTTTGTCTTTGATCTGCCAGTGCTGATATACACAGTGGATATACACAGTGTGACACAAGTGATCATAATTTTATTCAGTAACTAGAAATGGCAGTTTAGGAGAGAAAAGAGGAGGATTTATGCTTTGCAAAAATACACACTTTTATACTGTATTGTGAATTTTATAAAGTAGGAATATCTGTGAGGAAAAGAATGAACAAAAATGTTCATGATTGCTTAAAAGAATCTAGCAAATCAACCTGTATCACCTCTAAAATAAAAATGCCCTAAAGTAAACCTGTTCTTTTTTAGCTGTATCTGCGGATGCGTGTGGCTTTCTGGCAGAAGGCTCAATTGTCTAGCCCCATTTTTGGCAATCATGTCCATGTGGGGTCAGTGTAATGAATAATACTACTGATAACCAGGCAGTTACAGATACACTGAACTACTAGAAAGTAATAAGAAACAAGATAGTTTTAAAAGTATGAAATCATGGGTGGGTGTCACAGAAATTTATTTACGTTAAAGTAAATTTGTATAAACCTTTCAGATAGGAACAAGGGTACATTCATTCCTAATCCTTCCTTTGAACATTTAAACTTCCCGAAAACTGTAAAATGTATGACACAGCTGACGTTAAAAAGAAAAGAAGGCAATATCCTCTTGTTGAATTTCTCAAATAAAGGGACTGTGAAAATTTATTAGACTGATTAGAAGCCGTGATGGGAAAGTAGTTTGGGGACAAAATGTCCTTTCAGTCTTTGTTCAGAAGCCACAAGACAGATGGTGAGTGGCAGCTCAGAAGAGGGGGCTCTCTCCTCTGGAAGTGTGGTGAAGAGCGAAGGCTGGCTTTGGCATCCTCACCGGTGCAGAGCAGAAACCTTTGCCAGGTACTTACAGAAGATTCTTGGCAGTCCTGGCAGGTCCTAGAAGGCATTGCAGATGACAAGGAGCAAAAATGCTCCCTGGAGTCAAAGGAAGGAGGAGTGTGTGGCCAGTGCCTTTGGAAAAATGAACTGAGGTAAGGCGTGGGCTCTCCTGCATTTCCTACTGACCGCCCTGCGATGTGTTGGTATTGGGAATAACACCTTCTGGTGTGCCTCTGCAGCCTGGAGAGTGAGGGAGGAGGCAGACAGTTAGATGGGAGATGCAGGACGCGTGTGTGGACCTGCCCCAGGTCCTGGCCGTGCTCAGCCTCTCCTCAGCAACTCTCCGTGGGCTGCAGCCCATCTTCAGTGCATGTTCCTTCATCCTCCATTCCCTGGCATCTCAGGGGAGCGCAGTTCAGCAATGTGACTTGCAGATTTTTTGTTCTGGGTTATGCTACAAGTTCTTGCTGTGAATACAGACTCACATATGCATTCATGTTTTCCTGCACACAAAAAAATGACTGGGCAAGAAATAAATTTGTCGTATTGATCCACAATTTCCATGGTCTGACAGGGGTTATATTTGCAGATACAGTCCCCATCTCTGTCCCCGTGGAGGGCTGGACAGAAACCTGAGCTGGGCACGGAGGGAGCAGTGGGGGGAAGTGAGCCCTCCGCAATGAGCCTGCTGCAGCCCTTACTGCCAAGCAGATGGCTCTCGTATTTCCTAGCTGGGGGTTTTCCATGCCCATGGTTCCATTCCTAAGTAAAAGGAATTTTAATAATAAGGCCTTGAGGTTTTAAATGAGTAGATCACCACTACATGTAGAAGAGAGGGATTTTTTCCTCCTGTGGCTCTGAGTGTAGTTTTGCTGCACAGTGATAGTAGTGTTCTGCAACGCACCTGATCTGGGAAAGGTGTAGGTTATATATACTCTTCGTAGGATATGCAGGTGAACAGATATGCATCAGATATCTCTGCTATTCCCTTCCATTCTTTAAGGTGGGAGATAGGCCTGTTTCACCAGATACAGAAACAGGGAAACTAACCACAGGATCCAAGCGCAAAACTCCCTCTTTCCCCATGCCACGGAAAGCATCTCCAGGGTATCAGCAGGGTGAAACATGCTCCAGACCCCACTACAGGGGGATGTGCACTGAATGCAATCAGAAATGCTTAAAACGATTACGGGTGGCCTTGGCAGCTGAGGCCATTGCAGGGGCTCCACGGGGTCCTGTGGGTGCCTGGCTCCAGCTGAGAACCCACCAAGCACTACAGCTGCCTGGCATGGGCGTGCTGAGCGGCGTCCGTCCCAGCTAGGCTACCTGGCTCTTTCCGTTCCTGAATTGCTAGCCAAAGCCTCAAGCGTAGATGGCTTTCTAGAAAGGCAATGAAACCTGCATGTGAACACAGGGTACTGTTCTCTGTCTGACCTTTTCAGGCTCCCAGGAGAGATGAAAAGAATTGAATTCCTGCCAGGGGAAGGGTTTAAGTCGACATGGCAATTCTGGGATTAAGCAGCTGTCTGCCAATGCTTTTGCTAACTTAAACTGCATCTTCTTCCATTAATTTTCCTGTCCTGAGTCCTTCAGGACTGCTGTTAAGAAAAAGTTTATATTAGCTTTGTTTTCATCCTTTATAAAAGCTGCTGTTTCTTCAATGTTTGTGCTCTTCTAAATGGATAAAATCAATCTTGCTGTACAACCAGGATTATTCCAAAAGAGAGAAAGGGGAAAAAGTGTTGGCAGAGTCACTTCCTTGTCTCCTGAGGCGAACAGACCCCAACCTCCTTCTCCGAGAGAGGGGGCGAGGAGTTACCGCTCTGCTGGGGAGGGAGATCCCTGCAGAAGGGCTGGGGCAGAGCCAGCTGCCTGCAAGGGGACCCGGCACCCAGCCATGGCTCATGGTTACATTGTGCCCTGTCCCAGACCTTGTGTCTAGTGCCAGTTTAGCAAGGAAGCAAAGCACGTGTGAATGGTGAGCACGTGCTCCGTACTGCTTGCAGGTTTTTGTGTACTTGCTGCAGAATTGGAAGATCTTTCTCCTCACTGAACGCTGATTTGCATCCCAGATTTCAGGCTCTTTTTCCCTCTTTATTTCAATACTAGAGAAGTCATAAAGAAGGCTAGTTTAAAATAAAGTGTTTTATTTCCTTTTTTTCCTTAAAAATGGGTAAGAATGTATGATCAAGTATTATTTTCTTTTTTAATGCTTTTATTTTAGCGCTTTTATTTTTTTACTTGTTAAGTCTCTTTCAAGTTGTGAACATGCAAATGCAGTCGGTGAAACTTTTCCAAATCACTGTTGCATTTTCCATTGACAAACAAACGAAACCCACAAGGACACAGCAGCTAGTGCAATACCCGTGTTCCAGATCAGATCTGTCACCTACTGCCTTAGTTTCTCTCCCTATTAAATGATACGTAACCTTCACTCTTCTAAAAGTTTGAAAACCGTGAAGTGCTAGAGTGAACAACTGTAGTAATGGGAGATTGTATATGGTTTGTCAACACAAGTAACTCAGGTACTGAAGTCTGTATTGCAAGTGTTGCCTGGGAAACCTATGTATAGCATAATGGGTTTCTAAAACCCACCGTACAGAGTACAGCATCGTATGTAAGGGAAGAAAAATACATCTCGTACCAGCTCTCAGCCAAGGTAAGAAGAGGGTAACTGGGACACCAGGGCACATCGTGATGACCGGAGTCACAGCCACAGTACAAGCTTTGCTTATCTAGCGTGCGTCTTGAACTGTGGACTGCCTGTTAAATCCCTTTTATTACAGTCAATCACGTACTTAATGCAACATATAATTAGACATGGCAAGTGAATGCTAGGTCTGGAATTAAGACCTGAGCTTTCCTGGCTTTCATTTAAATGATTATATTGCCAGACACACTGGGAAGGTTTGCAAGAGCTCTTGGCGCAGGCAGCTGAACACTTCAGCCGGCCCAGGGACGAGCAGTTGCCCCACTGGAAGCCTGTAGGTTGGTGCTATATTGAGCTAGGAGGCAGGCCTGGGGTAGTCATGGTCAAAAACTGGCTCCTGCTACATCATTACCAGGCAGGGCAAGGTTTTGTTGTTGCAGTGTTGAAACCAAAGTTCTAATTTTCAGGCTTCCTCCATTTATTTTTTGACTCAGTCTATCAGCCAGTCTATCTGTCGCTCTAGGGAACTCCTGGGAAACAAAACCTCTTGTTCTGCAATGAAATCAATCACAGGCAAGGAACAGCTACCCTTTCTTGTCTCCTCTCCACTTGCAAGGGCTTTGTTCACTAGACAGTGAAGAGAAGACCCACTGGTGACAAGTTGCCGTACTCATCAGTCAGGGCACAGCTGCACTTTCAGGTGCTGCACACTCTGAGATGTGCATAGTTTTGCCACAGATTCCTCAGAAGAAACAACGATGAGGAAAGCATCAGTGAAAATCCTTGAACAGGAAAGAGTGGAATGGTATTGTCCCTTGTGGGATGATGCTGATACACTTAGATTTCCATTTTTTAAAATCTCTGAATATGCAAATATGTCATAAATGTCATTAGAAAAACATAAATATACACTTATGGAAAAAAGATTGAATTTTCTCAAACAAAACTATGTTAAAATGACTCAAAATATTAAATTCTGTTTTTGCATCTCCATTGCTGTAACCAGTGCTCCCATATAACCCAGTAAAGCAAAGGCCATGGAGAGCTACATCTCTGGTTCTGCAACACAGACATAGGCTTCCTTCCAAAAGTGTTCTATGCAGTTTCTCCTCTATACGTAATCAAGTTTAGCAAGGGATAAGAGACTGTTTCATTGTATTTAAATGCACAAACAGTTTTAAAAAAACACACATTTTGAGGGTGACATTTTCTTGCTAAACTATGTGAGCAGTATTGATTATTGGTCTGGATAAATATTTTTTTAAATCAGAGTATTTTAATATATCTTAATGAAATATTCTATAATAACAGTGCTTTTAAATATTTAATAAATAACAATATTTCTGTCTGATTTTCTTTGGCCAATGACCAGTAATCATTTATTAATGGTATCTTCAGTGGGATGCATATTCTGACAGGAGCCCTTGGCTGGTAAAAGAGAACAGAACCAGGGAAAAATGTTCTAACAAATTACAACTCCCTGAAAGTAGTGCTTTACCATGAAAAAACACTCCTTAAATTTAAGCTGACTCAGAGTAGCCTGTTTCAGGTCATGGCAATATATCATCAAGTTTTCAGGAGTGCTGAAATGTATTATTAAAAAAGTGAAAATAATAATGTTACAACATTTTGGAGAGCTCAAAATGTCCTGTTCTGCTTGGAAATACTTTCAGCAAGTGGGACTTGTCACAAAAAGGAAATTCCAGAGCCTGTTTGTCTCTACATTCAAGCCATCCTTCATATGCAGAATGACCTGGAAATTTAATCAGATTTATTAGCTGTGGAAATTGCTATATCTGCAAAGTGGCTTCTCTGCAGTTGCTTCCTCTCTAAAGGAACAGCACATTTGCATGTTGCGTTGTACTGTGACAGTTTTGTTCTAATTATAACCGATCAGATTCAGATACCTTAATAGCTTTGCAACTACTAATTTTAATCAGAACTGAGCACACTGAGAGTGTGTCACCCACTAGGTAGTCAACGCTGCTTCTACACACTTCTGCTCAGAGGAAATAAGGGATGTTTAGAACAGGAGCATTAACCGACGGGCAAATTTGATCTACTATTTTTACAGGCAAAGAGAAACACAAACTCAAAGCGGTAAATGTAGAGGTATACAGGCTGGTATCTGTCATAGTTAGGGAGCCACAGCTGTTTAAAATTGTAGGTTTTCAATGGCAAACCTCAGCCGTCTCTACAACTATTATTATTATTTTACCAAGCCTAATCCTAGGGAGTATTTTAGGCTGACAAAAGCCTTCTAACTCTTTGTTTATTCACTGCACCTGTACAGCACCCTCCATACCTGCTGAGTTAAAGTCCCATTTCTCCCTGCTTTAAAATCTGTTATAGCAGGAAGCAAAAGTCTTTGATAAAGATTTAAAGTGCCTTCGTGAGGAAAGCAGCACATCTTCAGATGTAAAGAAAATGAAGCCACCTGATGAACTCTATGGACTATGTTAATGAAAAATAAACAATCAAGCCCAACCCCCAACCTCTGCAAAAAAACCACAACAGATCTCACAATACGCTCAGTCAGCTGTGGAGAAGAGACCTGTGCTTTGTACTGATAATTGCAGCACTGTAACCTTCTCTGGGACGGGTACAGCGCGGGTCGCAGCAGCTCAAGTCCCTGCAGGCGGTGAGAATGCTGCCGGTGAAGGATGCTGTCCCTGCTCCCTGGACCCTGAGGTCACTGGCCCCTTTGCTTCATACCGGTGCTGACGGCGCTGCCCTAACCCTGTGCTGCACTGGACCACTCTCCTGCACTTGACCCCCAGCACAGTGCTTTCATCAGTCAGTCGGTGGCAATCTTGGACACTGTGATCTGCTAGTGAGTGACACTGTAGCTTGTGACCAGCTAGCATTTCTAAGATACCCGTTACACTTCTTAATTTTAAGGCATTTCAAGTAAAGAGCTTAAAACGTGCACATCACTAGTGATGGACTGAAGCCCTAATTAATGTCATTAGGCTGATTTATTTGTTCTCCATTGCCACCCATCTCTCCCTACACCTTGTCTGCTTCTTGGAAGGCTTAAATTTTATTCCAGTGCAAATAATAGAATAAAGGACCAGAAATCTTTTTCTCACCAGTTTGCACAATGAGGGATTGTATATAGTTTTATGGAAATAGCAGTTGACACCCTCAATTTCAAAAGCAGTTACACGTAAGCGTGAAAATCACTGCCTCTTCCTTGTCCCATTGACATACCCTCCTTTACAAAGATTACTACCTTTGGTTAAAGGTCTGCTTGCAATTTTTAAGGGTTTTCCCTTCTGAAATTATGAAAGAATAAAATAATTTAGACTATTTATTTTTCTCTGGTATCTGACTGTAGTATTGTTTTTGTATGCAAAATATTAATATAAAATCATTACAAAAAAGACTCTTGAGCTCACATAACTCCTGTTCAGTGAAGATGGTCAGTAGAAACTTTGTAATTGAGTTTTAAGGTTTTATTTTGAAGTTGGAGAAAGAATTATGCTGTAAAATTTGGCTCATAGAAGAGTGATTTGATCTGCTTACAAAATGGTTGGTGTGAATACAGCCAGTCAGGGAAACAGCAAATATAGCCAATAAGCTATACTGGAATAAATTGTCAAGGTGGTGAAACTTATCATTAACAGCCACTTCTGAGCAAATGCAGCTAAGGGGAAAGACTGCTGATCCAAAGACTTCCACCACCCCTCAAAGACTCTGCAGGGTGACCAGGATGATGCAGGAGTCTCGTCTCGCTCTGCATAGCTGGTCTGGTATGGAGGGAATGCAGACCAACACAAAGTTTTCACCAGTTCCTCAGGTACAGCATCTAAAACTAAAGAAGTAAGAAAGGGGTATTGGATCGTCCTGTCTTCTCTTTTTCTAGTACAGAACAATTTGTCTCTTTTAACAGGCATTTACTAGACTCTCACTCTTCCCTTAAGTACATTGTAGTTAAATGAGTTTCTATAAATAATGGAATTGCAGGTATTGATCACATTTAAATTGCAGTAGTGTGGCATAATATAATGTTGGCAGCTGCACTATGATAAAATAGCATGTTATATTCCAGCTGAGTCGACACAGACCTGGCTCATTCCCAGCGCCAGCATGGCCAGCAGGTCCTGCTGCCACCCTCAGGGAAATGGCACTTGGCTCACCAAGTGGGTCATTCCAGGTGATGTGGACTTAATAGCAATTAGACCTCCTTTAGGCTGATGCTTCTATAATTAGCTTAGAAACAATGGCTCCAAGTCAGAAGGAAATCCAGAAGAGCTCTTCTGTAGTGAGCTGGAAAGCATGAAGTCAGGGGTGACTGCATATACATGGAAAAAGATGTGGAGTCCTGAAAATGAGAGGTAATGCTGCTTCTTTGTTCCTGAAGGACTGTTCTTTTGAACAGCTTACCTCTTAGTAATGCTCAAAGTTATTTTTAGGTTACAATTTGTACTTCAGGGGGGTGTCAGATAATTCTTTCAATTTGAGCACTGGTCTGACTCACAAAAGTATCCTTGAAAGCATTTTTTCCATGTAAATGAAAAGATTGCTTCTCCTTTTCCATAGTTCTAATGGAATTAATCCATTGCTACAGGGATTTATTAGGCTATTAATTAGCTTCTTACAAGTATCTTGATTCATTTACATTTCTGATTATGACACTTCCTTGTGTGCCTTTTGAACTTTTGTGATTCTGTAATTGCTTGGCTAAATAGTTAGGACTGAGATCCCCACCACACGTTCATTATGTTTCCGTATTTCTCCTTGTAGTTATAAGAATTGCTTACATCAAGGATACAGGACAAGGCTGTATACATTGAAGACCTTCCTTCCAAATACACCAAGGGTAAATGTTCCAGTAAGGAGAAGAAATGGTCTAGGGTGCTGCAACTCTATACTTAACCCCCCACTTCCACCCCCAAAAAAGGACATAGAGAAAATGTGTAAGAGGAAATTCGACCACGTGCCGATGCAATACTCCGCAAAAGACTCCGAAACCACAAATCTGAGGATGCAACCCTGGAAACTTCTCTGCTTCTAGTGAGAGAGAGCAAATATTAAAAATGTGAGAAATATGTCAGAGTGATTCAGTGTTTAGTTGTGATTCTTCGCACAGAGAGACTGGCTCCAAATTCTTCTTGTAAATAATTGCACACTTAGGTATTTCCTGCCAGCTAGTGAAACCAACTTCTAAACTCCAACATGAAAATGGTAGTTATGCTAAACTTAGAGCACAGTTCTCCCATCTTCACAGGCTTCCATCATACCCTTTGCTGCTTTATTAAAAAGATGCAGAATTGAAAAGACTAATGTCAGCAGAAGAAAAAAACGAAAAACCAACGTGCACTACTTCAAGTAGAAACATACAATGCACAATTTCAATACAAGTGCTCTGATCCATCATATCCATTTGGATCTCATGGCACCTTCTGTCGCCAATGGCAATCAGGGTCTTGATTACACCATTAAAATCTCATCTGTCTTTCCTGCTAGTGAAAAGTGGAAAAAAATATTACCTATTTGTTTCATCATACCGGACACCCTTTGTATTTTGCCCATACTTGCCTTGAATGGATCTTTTAAATAAATGCAGTTGGTGTTCTCTTCTGGACATAGAAACTGTCAACTTATATTGCTGCAGTTGTCATTTTCATATAGCATTTCATTAGAATACGGTATCAGGATTCCCACCATGATTTAAAGCCAGTCCTCCTCTATGTTTCAAAGCACTTAGCACCTTTAGAAAGGAATTCAAACACCTCCTTCAGAAGTTGTGTTTAGAGATAGTAACTATCTTAATCATTATTTGGCTCATGTGGTTAGAAAAATTATTGTTGTGAATCATACCACTCTTAAACCTGACAGAAATTCTCTGAAGTGTTCAATGTTTTTTATGTACTCAGTGTAATTTAGTGTAAATACAGTACTTCATAATATATTAATGGAAAATTTTCATGATGTCTTTTAAGAAAAATAAGATGGCTGAATCTCGGGAAAAAAAGATAGGCTCATTGTGCAGTGAGGCTCTTTTTTAAGTGCTTACTTAAGATACCAAAACAAGAACTGAAACAGGAAAACATAAGACAAATTAAATGTAATCCTTTTTTTTGTTAAATATCCATGTCTTCGTTAGCGTTCTTGAGTATCTGAGCACATATGCACAGGAATAGGTTTCACTTGAATATAAGCACTTGTGCTGTAAAGCAGTACCAGAGTGATAATCAAATAACTGTACCCGTATCACAGATTTGGCACTAGGACTCACGAGTGCCTGTATGGTCCTAGGGCTGCTTCCAAGCTAATACTGTGATGAGCATGTACATGGAGACTCGTAGAGTCATGCCACTTGTAACAGATCTTTCACACTCGTCCTGGGAGGAGGATGTATATACTGTAGTGATTACTGGCTTAGCATTTACTAGGGGTTATTGAACAGCTTGCATCTTTATCTTAGGGATATGGATGAGAATATTGATGAGATCAGATTAGCTGTTTCCCTTCTATAGGTTTAGCTATAGTATGTGAGATTAATCTAAAATTTCTTACTGAGTTCTTAGAGGTATTATTCACATCCTAATGGAGAGAGAGGTCACACCCTTGATATTTGTGCTTCAGTCACAGACATTTATTCTTTGCAAGGTATTATTGACCTGAGACTAGACTTCATATTATCTCCAATTATTATTTATGCACTAGCAGCGACTGATTTATTTTTATGTCAGTTTTCTGTTTGGCTATTGCTATATATTGGTTTTTAAATAATTTTTTTAAAATGAATTTATATTGAACTGTCTCCACCAAGCTTCTGCCATCAGATCTGTTTTTAATGTGAAACACCTACACATTGTACTGCTTATTTGATGCTGGTGATGATGGTGGTGGCTTTTAGATCTTTCAAAGATTGGTAACCATCCTTATGTCCTGTTAAGCGTCTTAAAGGTTTGATTAAATGGGTGCTGATAACCAGAACAAGACAAGTGCAGCATACTCTACCAGTAATTCAACAAGACCATTAGGTTATTTGAAGAAATCAATACCTCCATTTATATGACTGAAGGTGTTGAGAAAAAGGCTAGGTGGTACTGAATACTTGTGAAACTGAATAGCAATAAGAATACTGAAACAATATCGAGACGTAGGTTTACCAAGTAAACCAGCTATACCCAGGAATCTTAACACCATGTCTGACTATCATAACTTGGTCTGTTGACATCAGCTTTGTAGATCCATTTAGTATTACAATGTTTAAAGAATTCTGCATGGCAACATGCAACATACTTGTATTATTGCCTATAACTAGAGTAATTTACAGACCTTGTTTAGAAGATGGGTAGGTTCAGAGGAAGAGTTTGTTAAGATGTGGAAGAGAGTTCAAACTATTTTCTGAGATTTCCAAGAAAATATTCTTCTGAATTCAAAATCAGCATAATACCACAAAACCAGCCCTCACCTTGTGGCTTTGCCACCCTGACACAAACATAACACTAAAAGACCATAATTTGGAGACTAGCTGCAACAGTGGTTTGGCACCACTCAGATTCACAATCATTCACAACAGTGAGAAAATAATGATCAATGGAGAAACTGTAAATTAGAAAAATCTCCCGATTGTTGCTGTTAATGGAGTTAATGATCCCTCAGACTAAATAGAGTACAGTAAATACAGAATTGCTCTACAACTGACATACGATACGAAGATTAAATTAATGTTGCTGTGGCCAGGAGACTGAATTCAATACAACTAATATCCAGTGATTTTTAAAATAAAGATTCAACTGCATTCTCGTTACGCAAAAGTCCGGTGTATGCTTTCAACAGCCTTCAAATACAGTTCTTCAGCTTTCCTCTCAGAAGATCAATTCAGAGGTCTTGCAGTTCAAATTTACATTAACAAGAAAGGGCCAACTTGGGCTGTCGTGTATGGGTTCAAATCTGTTTGATCCAATTCTGTTCATTCTGAGAGGATATAAACAGCAAACCAAGTCACAGTAATTGCATGATGTATAACATCTTAATCATGGCTATGGCTTGCTTCACAGCTGCAGCTGGTGTTGCTTACCCGCTTATACCAGTTAAAACCTACAAGTAAATTTTCCACTTTCTAAAGATCTGTTGAAATAAATGGATCTGGTCTGGAAAATACCACAGTATTTACCAATCTTCAACTTAGGCTGTTAATGAAAGACAACTTTGTTTCTTTTTAAATACAGAAATTAAGCTGCCTTTCATCAAACAAACTGAAAGGCAAACTTTTTCCCCCTTCCCAGAGGAGGGCAATGTTAACCCTCAGACTGGCATTTAGATGGGAGATGACTTCCACTTCATATTTTGCTTATTGTTCTGTTTTTCTCATGGTAATTGCCAACGCTTCCAGCTGAGGTCTCAGGCTGTGTCATGCTTATCATGGCGCAAACCCACACACCAGTACTGTGTGCCGGGGCCGGCCCCAGCTCGCTCTTCCTGCAGATCCAAAACCCAGACCCCAGGGTCACAGTCCTGGGCCTGTGCTGGAGGCAAGGGCAGGTGTGCTCGTCCTTTGGAAGATGGCAATATGGGCAAGCAGAACGTGATCCACGTCATGTGGAGCAATCGCGTAGCTGCCCAGGATATATCATTTAATTCTGTGCAAGAGTTCCTGCCCTAAAGAGCTATGAGGTCCATACCAGTTCTTCAGGACTTCAAAAAATTGAAGAAAATAATTGAACTGGATTTTTTTGACTGAACAAATAGTGCTGAAAATAAGAAAGGCATTTAGAAATCTAATTATGAATTTTATTGCCATTTTATTTCCATGTGTTGTTAAACAGCTGTCACATTTCATGAGTCTGTACTTGGCTACACTGTGAATAGTGTCTTGCTTTTCCCAGACATGCTGTTCACAGAGGTAAGTTGTTAGCATGTTAGAATTGAAACTCTGCCACTGACACAAGTTTCATTATGTATTTATTATTAATACAGAGAATCCAGTAATGTTGTGAGCTTGCTGAATTAAAGGCAAAATCAAAGGCATTTTACCTGTCAAGACCTCGGTTCAGAATTCTCAGTTTATTTTGCCCTGGATGACAATGTGTCATGGATTTCTGAAAGACAGCAGGCAGGTACCTTCATTATACTGAACCAGTCTGGCAACTTTAAGTCTGTACTCAGTGGCAAATCTACTGCTTGTTGAAACTCCATGTGGCACTTCCCATGATAGGCGTGTTGTTTTACATTGCTACATCATTGAATGCATTGAATGTGTATTTACTAGATGCATCTACCAATGGTGAAGGCTCTATTGGTGAGGCTTTGATGAACAAAAACAATGGTGCCCCAACAAAACGCAAGGTTCAATACTGTGAACCCTACTGGCAAGATGTCCATTGCAGAGCTGGGCCTTAAACCTCTGCCCGTGGCATAGATTGAATCACAGAATCACAGAATGTCAGGGGTTGGAAGGGACCTCTGTGGGTCATCTAGTCCAACCCTCCTGCCGAAGCAGGGTCACCTACAGCAGGCTGCACAGGACCGCGTC
>Ga0065711_1030738_pt1 | contig 31582 bp, 19 predicted proteins | sample Hoacrofraction12_FD_59098 | JGI IMG/M metagenome (GOLD analysis project Ga0065711, IMG submission 59098) | Hoatzin crop microbial communities from Cojedes, Venezuela - Epithelial fraction 12 v2 (version 2) | ecosystem: Host-associated > Birds > Digestive system > Esophagus > Crop | place... | reverse complement strand
GGGGGGGGGGGGGGGGGAAGGACACAGTGCAGCCTGCAAAGTAATGTAGGTAAATAATGAAGAGAGCCTCTGTGCTCAGACTATCCAGAATTTGACTTGCTAGAAGTTTATTTTAGCCAGCTATCAGAAGAAGTGTTCTTTCATATAAAATCCTGATGCAATGCCATCTCTTGTTTCTGTCCTCTGATGTTTTGGAGCTTTCTCTTCACTGTGGAAGTCGTTTCATACTCTACATACAATAAACACGTGGAATTTTCGGTACTTTGAGCTGCCCTTGTGTCTTGGACCTCTGAAAGGCTCATTTTATCATCCTTTCCCAGTGCAGCGCATGGAAGCTTGTAGAATTAATTCCCATATTAACATAGGAAGGTTGCTTTGTGCCTGAGTACTGCACAGAATAGAAGGGTCTAATGTTTTTGTCTTGCTTGTGCTTGGTGTCTCCTCTCCTTCATGGTGGTGCAGAAATGTACAACTCTGTTGCAGGATTAATTGGTCACAAGCTGAACCACCAGCCTTCATGTTACCATGCCTTACATTGCTTTGTACTTCAAGGTATGCAAAGCTTTTGGATAAATCAAGGAAGTCATGATGTCTCTGAGTCTTTGTAACTCCTGTTTCCATTGTGCTTCTGCAGTATTCCTATTCCCATTGCTGTCCCTCTCTTCCTCCAGCTTTTTCCAGCCCCCAGACTGCTAACGCACGAAGGTCGTGTTGGCAAAAAAAACTAAAATGAAACTAAACATTTTAACAAAGAATGGAGATATCCATACAAAGCTTGGTGGAAGTAGCGCAGAGTGAAGCCTGCTACCTTGGGTTCATGTAGCTGCATCTCATCTTGCAGTTATGTCTAAGTTTTCCACTAACATCAGGACTGATAGCATCTTGAGAAGAAAGGCAAGTTTCTTCCTGTGAAGGCTTTTGATCTATGGTGGTGAAACAGGCAGGACTTCGCAACTTCCATGAAAGTCAGAGTGGGTGTCGTAAAGGCAGAAGCCACTGTCTTCTGATGTTAAGTTTCAGTGCATGATTGGGAGTAATGTACTGTTTTTGTAGCGTATGGGTTGTGGTCTTAGAACAAGACAAACTTCTGAACAACAGCCCTATCCTGTGTAATGGAGAAGCCAAGAGGACAAAGTCCATTGAATCAGTAGTCACTTGTCAGAAAGCTGACTGTAGTGTTGAGTCACCAACTTGTGAGCTACCTACATAGAACTTTATGTGAATCTGAATGGATAGCTCTTAATATGGTAAGCTAAGGTTGAGTTTTATGCCACAGGATTTGCGGAATCTCTGGAAATGACTGAGTCATCATAAGCTTGGTATTGCCTGTTTTCAGGATTCGTCACAATGGCATTGCTGTAAAATGTATCTCTTTCTTCTTCTCTCCTTCCCCTGTTTTTCTTGTAGAATTTTCTAATGTAAAAGGTTATCCCTGAACCATGGAGGTGCTGCAGTGTGATGGCTGTGATTTTCGAGCTCCATCTTATGAAGACCTAAAAGCTCACATTCAGGATGTTCACACTGCTTTTCTGCAGCCAACTGATGTCTCTGAGGAAAGTCCTAGCCAGCCAAGGTCTGGTTCCATGAATGCTAGCAACCAGACTGAGGTTGAATATTCTTCAGTAAAGGATGAATTTACGATTTCAGATGAAATAGCAGGTAAATCTCAATTCTGATTGATCTCAACTCTAAGATCTCAGCTCCTACCCTCTGTTTTACCTATGGTTTATTCCAGTGTGTTTTAGTTTCTACTTTTAATGTAATTTTAAATACTTTCATTATCTTTATTGCTATGTCAGCAAAGCAAATGTCTAGCTTCAGCCATATTGGTTCTGATCGTGGCTTTTTCTGTAAATGTAAACATGGAGGGTGATTTTATTCCCCATCTGCGCTTCATGTATTACTTCTTGGTTTTCAGATTTTCATGGTTGTTCTTCACTACCATGAACCATCTCAAAATTTTCAATTTTATTAGTGTACCAGATTTCTTTTTTTGCCAGGAAGATTATTTTGGAAATTACCTATCCCAAACTGTACACCATGGTCATATATATGTAGCCTCTGTGTGTAATGGTCTTCTTTCTGACCATTGCCAGATATGTAGATCTCACCATAAGTAAGTGAGGGAATCCTGGTGTGGTTATTATCTATTCAGGATGTGGTTACATTCTTACGCGCACAAGGTGGGTGGAGAAAAAGCCTCTTTATTTGATTTTATTTATTTACATATACACCTTAATTCTCATTTTAGGGCAAAATACAACAAGTCAGATGGGAACTGGAAGTTACTATAGCCAGAGCCAGACTTTCTATGGTCAGCACATGGCTCCAAATCCCAAACCAACCAACAAGTTTTTCCAGTGCAAGTTCTGTGTGCGTTACTTCCGTTCCAAAAACCTCCTCATAGAGCACACACGCAAGGTTCATGGAACACAGGCTGGGGGGAGCTCAGTGGGGCCACCGACTGCTAGTGCCCTAAATTACAGCATCATGATGCATGAAGGGTTTGGCAAAGTTTTCAGTTGCCAGTTCTGCACCTACAAGTCACCCAGGCGCGCGAGGATTATTAAGCACCAGAAAATGTATCACAAAAACAACCTGAAAGAGAGTTCAACCCCTCCTACTGCTGCTGCTGCTATGTCTGAATCAACATCTGCTTCTGTGCCAGTGCAGGAACCCTGCAAGGAGCTGCCTGCAGAGGTGGTGGAGCGGAGCATTTTGGAATCCATGGTCAAGCCCCTGACAAAATCTAGGGGCAACTTTTGCTGCGAATGGTGCAGCTACCAGACACCTCGAAGGGAGCGCTGGTGTGACCACATGATGAAGAAGCACCGCAGCATGGTAAAAATACTGTCAAGCCTGAGGCAGCAACAAGATGGAACTGGTGCACCTGATGTACAGAGTAAGAGTGCCCAGAATGCCTCTCCAAGCTCTAATTATGTCTCAATGAGTACAACAGGACGTGAGATGTCGAATGCTAATATCTCAAACTTCAGGAGCTCTATGGCCAATTCTCTTATCAGGCCCAACTCTTCTACATCTTCCAAGTTTTCTTCTATGTCTTACCCTCAAATGAAGCCTAAGTCATCTCACAACTCGGGCATAGTTAATTTGTCTGACAGATCCCGCTATGGAATTGCTGATATGACAAATTCTTCTGCTGACCTGGAAACAAGCAGTATGCTAAATGACTCCAGCTCAGATGAAGAGCTAAATGAAATGGACAGTGAGAATGGCTTGAACTCCATGGATCACCAGACCTCAGGAATGTCTGCAGAGCAGCTGATGGGATCTGATGGCAACAAACTATTGGAAACAAAGGGGATTCCCTTTAGAAGGTATATGAACAGGTTCCAGTGTCCTTTTTGCCCTTTCCTGACAATGCACCGCCGAAGCATTTCCCGTCACATTGAGAACATCCACCTGTCTGGGAAGACAGCTGTGTACAAGTGTGATGAATGCCCCTTTACCTGCAAGAGTTCGTTAAAGCTTGGTGCCCACAAGCAATGTCACACAGGAACAACATCAGACTGGGACGCTATGAACTCCCAGAGTGAAAGCATTGCCTCTTCTTTGAATGACAGCACAGTGTCTTATGAGAGTGGCAATATAAATGGCAGGAAGTCAGCTGGGATGATGGAACCGGTGCAGCCACAGCAGCAACAGCAACAACAGCAGTCTCCTCAGCCCCATTCACAGCATCCATACAAGTGCACAATGTGCAACTATTCCACCACAACTTTGAAAGGCCTCAGAGTTCATCAGCAGCACAAGCATTCATTCTGTGACAACTTGCCAAAATATGATGGACCGCCATCAAACACACCACAAGAGAGTGAGACAGATGCTCACCCCTCTGCCAGCACAGTGAAGAAGAGCCAGACCTCCATCCTTGGGCTATCATCTAAAAATAACTTTGTTGCGAAGGCCCCTCGGAAGGTGTCAAATGACTTCCCGTTAGATCTCTCTCCAGTGAAAAAGAGAACTAGAATTGATGAAATAGCGAGCAACCTGCAGAGTAAGATCAACCAAAACAAACAGCAAGAAGATGCTGTGATTAATGTAGAAGATGATGAGGAAGAGGAGGAGGACAATGAGGTGGAGATAGAAGTGGAGTTAGACAGAGAAGAGGAGCAAACAGAACCAATGATAGAGGTTTCCAGTTCTTACGCACCCCAGCAAATGTGGGGCAGAGAGTCTAATGATTCCCAGAAGGAGACAAATTTTAGAAGCATGCAGCATGACTACAATTCCACCAATGGAGCGGAGATTGAGCTCACTTTATCTGAAGATGAGGAAGACTATTATTCTTCTGTCAGCATGAAAGGCCATCAGAGCCCTAATGCATCTGTTCTGGGGAACCAGTCAAACATGTATGGTACTGATCAGAACAACGAGAATTCAGAGTTTAATGACTCTGGCAGGCTTTACTATTGTAAACACTGTGATTTCAGCAACAAATCTGCCAGAAGTGTTAGCACCCACTACCAGCGAATGCATCCCTATATTAAATTCAGCTTTAGGTATATCCTGGATCCAAATGATCACAGTGCAGTATACCGATGTCTTGAGTGCTATATTGACTACACAAACTTCGAAGACCTGCAGCAGCATTATGGAGAGCATCACCCTGAAGCTATGAATGTACTGAACTTTGATCATTCTGATCTGATCTACCGCTGTCGCTTCTGCTCTTATACAAGCCCGAATGTTAGAAGCCTGATGCCACATTACCAAAGAATGCATCCCACAGTGAAAATTAACAATGCAATGATATTTTCAAGCTATGTCATTGAGCAGCAAGAAGGGCTGAACACAGAGTCTCAGACACTGAGAGAGATCTTGAATTCTGCTCCAAAAACTATGGCAACCTCCACCCCCGTGGCTCGCGGGGCTGGTGTGCCAGCTGGTTATAACAAAAGTGCCGCCAAGAGTTTTAGTCCTGAATGTGAAAATCAGAAGGAACCTGCAGTCAATACTGTGGTTGTTTATGACTGTGACGTGTGTTCATTTGCAAGCCCTAACATGCATTCGGTTCTGGTGCATTACCAGAAAAAGCACCCTGAAGAAAAAGCATCATATTTCAGAATTCAGAAGACCATGCGTGTAGTCTCTGTTGACAGGGGCTCTGCCCTGGCTCAGATGTCTTTTGAGTTGGGGACGCCTGTCTCCCCAAAACTGTCCAACTTGGCTTCTCAACCTCCACCTCCCCCACCACCACCCCCAGACCTTGCTACCGAGCTCTATTATTGCAAGCACTGTTCGTACAGCAACCGCTCAGTTGTGGGAGTGCTTGTCCACTACCAGAAAAGGCACCCAGAGATAAAGGTCACTGCCAAATATATCAGACAGGCACCCCCCACCGCAGCGATGATGAGGGCTGGTGAGTTGCCACCTGGTATTCAGAGGCCACCAGTGTCAATGCAGCAGTTGAGCCGGGGTGGATCTGAGACCTCTGTGAATCCTCCTGAGAACGAAATGTTCTTCTGCCAACACTGTGATTATGGAAATCGGACTGTGAAAGGCGTGCTTATTCATTATCAAAAGAAGCATCGTGACTTCAAAGCTAACGCAGATGTCATCAGGCAGCATACAGCCACCATTAGAAGCCTTTGTGATCGTAGCCAGAAGAAATCGACTGGCAGCGTACCTTCTCACACCTCCAGCACCGAACGGGACAAGTCAAAGCTGAGAGCCCTCAAGTGCAGGCAGTGTAGCTACACATCACCTTACTTCTATGCGCTGAGGAAGCATATTAAGAAAGACCACCCGAGTCTGAAGGCCACGGTCACATCCATTCTGAGATGGGCATTCTTGGATGGCTTAATAGAAGTTGGTTATCACTGTGAATGGTGCATTTATTCACACACAGAGCCAAGTGGTTTGCTTGTGCATTACCAAAGGAGACATCCTGAGCATTATGTTGACTATACATATATGGCAACTAAACTCTGGGCAGGTCCTGATCCTTCCCCTCCTGCCCTAGTGATGCCAACAGAGTTAAAGAGCTATAAATGTAGAGATTGCATTTTTGAAGCATCTTCCATTTGGGACATTACTAATCACTACCAAGCATTTCACCCTTGGGCCATGAATGGAGATGAATCTGTGTTGTTAGATATCATTAAGGAGAAAGATGCTGCTGAGAAATCCATCCCGCAGCCCGATGACGCTGGGACCAGGATGGATTCTGAAGACCAGATAACAACATCACAGATGGATCAGGATGCAGAGTGTGCAGACGATCCCAGCCTATCCCAGGAAAAAGCTGTCCAGCTGGCTTCTGCAAACCCTGCCATCTCCTCCACTCCATACCAGTGTACAGTTTGCCAGTCTGAATACAACAACTTGCACGGCCTCCTGACACATTATGGCAAAAAGCATCCTGGCATGAAAGTGAAAGCTGCGGACTTTGCTCAGGATATAGACATTAACCCAGGGGCTGTATATAAATGCAGACATTGCCCATACATTAATACACGTATTCATGGCGTTCTCACACACTACCAGAAACGGCACCCATCAGTAAAAGTCACTGCTGAAGACTTTGTGCATGATGTGGAGCAGTCAAATGATATTGCTCAGAATGACGTAGAAGAGACAAGTAGGATTTTCAAGCAAGGCTATGGTGCTTATCGGTGCAAACTCTGCCCTTACACCCATGGAACACTTGAAAAGCTGAAAATTCACTATGAGAAGTACCACAATCAACCTGAATTTGATGTTTTTGCCCAGTCACCACCAAAAATGTCTGCCCCAGTGGAGCCAGACATGGTAACTGAAATCAAGGCCTCCCCCGAAATTGCTGCTGAGGATGTTGGAGAAATCTCTGTGCCAGGACCTCGTTTCTCCAGTTCTCATTTAGTGTCTCACACAGTTTTCCGGTGTCAGCTCTGCAAATATTTCTGTTCGACCCGGAAGGGGATAGCTAGGCACTACCGCATCAAACATAACAATGTCCGGGCACAGCCAGAGGGCAAGAACAACCTCTTTAAATGTGCTTTGTGTTCGTATACCAATCCTATCCGTAAAGGGCTTGCGGCACACTACCAGAAAAGACATGACATTGATGCTTACTACACTCACTGCTTAGCAGCCTCCAGGACGGTAAGCGACAAACCCAATAAAGTGATCATTCCATCTCCTCCCAAGGATGACACTCCTCAGTTAAGCGAGGAGCTGAGGAGAGCTGTAGAGAAGAAGAAATGTTCACTTTGTTCCTTCCAGTCCTTCAGCAAAAAGGGTATTGTGTCCCACTACATGAAGCGTCACCCTGGTGTTTTCCCTAAGAAGCAGCATGCGAGCAAGCTGGGGGGTTACTTCACTGCCGTGTATGCCGATGAGCATGAAAAGCCAACTCCAGCCGAGGAGAGGAATGACTTTGAAAAGCTTGAGGTGGAGACTGAGGCTCAGGAGATTGAGTGGCTTCCCTTCAGGTGCATAAAATGTTTCAAGCTGTCCTTCAGCACAGCAGAGCTGCTGTGCATGCATTACACCGACCACCACAGCAAGGATTTGAAGAGGGACTTCACCATACTGGGAAGCGGCACCCGCACTCAGAACCCTCTCTACCAGTGCAAGCACTGTGATATGAAATTGCATAGCACAGCAGAGCTGACCGCACACTTGAATGGTCACAATGAGGAATTCCAGAAGCGTGCCAAACGTCAGGAGAGGAGGAAGCAGCTTTTAAGCAAGCAGAAATATGCAGATGGTGCTTTTGCAGATTTCAAGCAAGAGAGGGTAAGGATTTGTATGTCTGGTCTCTTTCCCTGCTCCCTGCCAGGGGAGAGAAGCAAAAACACTAGGCTTCTTTCTGCACCCCAAGACTCTGCCTATTACTAATGCCCACTTGCATGTTCTCTTTGACAGCCAAATGACCACAGGCTAATGAATGACTCAGCTTGCCAGTGAGCTCCAGAAGTCAATTACACATTCTGCTTTAATTTCCTCATCCATCCTCCACCCCTCCCAAGGTTCTGTAGGAAGCCCTGCTCCTTCCTACTGCTTCCTCCAGTATTTTCTTTGTCTTCTTTCCTTCCTCCCACCCTTCTGGAAGGCCATCTGTATCTGACAGTTACTTGTTCTTTTATGGCAAGGCTGCCATGTACTTTGTTACAGATTCTTTACAAAATGTCCCATCCCCCTCTTCAGTGTACCTCTGAATAACGAATCAGTTTCCTTCTCAAGCTTCTCTCTCCCTCTCAGTACTTTCTTTGATTAAGGACATGGTATTAACATGACATGAGCCTATCTGGTGACTGAAGCTCTGGGCAAGTGCCTTGTAAGCAGAAGACCAAATTGTGCTCTTTTTCTTGCCTGCTTACCCCCTTCCTTCTGCTTCAGTTGCTGGGCAAAAGCTCCCCACAGATTTTGGGGGTGTTGCGGTGCCATGAAAGAGGCCAGTTTCAGGCCAAACTGAGTGGTCTTCTAGAGGACCACTGTTCTGCAGAAATTGAAGGTTTCTCCTGCACAGATGTCTTGTCCACTCACTCTGGAGGCATTAGTAGACATCCACAAAAATGCACTTTGCAGTTCTGTAAAGCAGGGTGTGTACATAGAGCATAATTTCCCTTCAGGTGTAAAATCTGATCTGTGTTCCTAAAAATGAGGTTAACAAAGTGTACTTTAGTGATTTATGCTTGTGCACTCAAACAGGCTTTTGGACACTTGGAAGATGTTTCAAAACTTAAGGAGAGGAAGGTGGTTGGCTACAAATGCAAATTTTGTGTGGAAGTCCATCCAACACTTCGAGCTATCTGTAATCACCTCCGCAAGCATGTCCAGTATGGGAATGTCTCTTCTGTGTCAGCTACAGTAAAGGTAAGAATTTTGAAAAGGTGACTGAAGGTGACTGCAGCTTCCTGAATTGTTTAAAATAAAGGACTCATTGAAAGCCTATGGAGGCCTTTTGTGAAGTTGAATGGGTTTTGAACTGGGTATTCCAGTTCAACATGATGTTTTAATTTAACACTAAGTTTCTGAAGTGCGTTTGGTTCATTTTAAGATGTTTTAACTTTTTTCCACTCTTGATCCAGGGGCACGAAGACTATTTAATTCTCATTTCTTCTCAGCCGCAAAGGAGTTGATGTCGTTGATGACCGAAAGACTTGGTTTATGAGTAGGAGGCTTTCTCTCAGCTATTCTGGGCTACTTTTCTGCTTAGTTAAACCCTGAAAGAGCTGCTTGTTTTCTTTTTTTTTTTTTTTTAAGAAGAGGAAGTGTGCACATGCAGATGTGCGAAGTTGCTTGTGGTTCACCTTTCCGCATGAAATTTGCACGCTGGCTCCAAACAAAACATTCAGTGGCCAGCTGAGCCGGTGGTCCCATTCAGGTGATTAGGTGTAAATGTGTTGTTCCTTTCTCCCTGTGAAAGGGGATGCCAGCTGGTACTTCTCCAAGGATAGGCCGTGCTCCACAGCGCAATTTCCAGGGTATCAGCAGGGGTAGTGAAAGTGCAGCAAGGCTGTGGGAACTAGCTGTATTCCTTCTCGTGCAAAGACTCCTACTACAGGTCTCAGTGCCTGACTTAAAAGTGCTTCTTTCCCGACATCATCTGCTTGTTGTGAGGAAGCCGAGTCCTTCATTGCCTAACTTTTGCTGCCTGAGAGAGCTTTCCTTGCCCTACCACTGACCTGACTTTACCTTACCTGTTACTACTGACAGATTCAGGTGCTTCCCACCTAACAGACCTTTTCCTCTTTTCGCTGCTCCCCAGATGAAGTTTATGTAGGGTCAGTGCTTTCTTCTGAGTAAACAGAAATATTGCAGCAGGAAACAAAAGCCAAAATCCACGGCTGAAAGAATGTGATGCGAATACTCTCATAGGTTATTAAAGTTTCTGCAAAAATGCATGCTCTGGTTAGAAAGGGAAAGGCAAGTTAGGGAATAAAGATAAGACTTTTTCTGTTTGCTTTTTATTTTTAAAGGGGATTCTAGGGCCTTAGCTACTGGCTTCTTTCTTGTGAATTTGACACTGATGAACAAGTCTACTGTAGACTAGGCTATTGGTTTAGTATGCCGAGTAGGTACACTGTAAGCTAGAGCAAAATAAACTAAAGTGAATTTGCTCTATACCTTACTAATGTTTGTCTGATCAAGTTTAGAAGATTCATTTCAAGACTATTGAAAGATAGTTGATTCCGTTTCTTGTCTTTTTGCATCAGACACAAGTTCAATCAAGGAGTGAGTTTCCTTTACGTATGCACACATGTATATAATAGATATAATTATGTTTTGCCCTCCCAAGAGCAGGCCGATTTTTCAGAAAGCCATTGATGTGGAGTTTGTGTAGGGATATATTTAGAAAAATAATGCAGTGGAAAACCTAGGCATTGTAATGAACACGTGGGAAAGACTGAGGGGCAGAAGGGAGAGAGAATTGATGGCTTTGGGGGGGTATGTGTTTTTTAGCAGGAAGCTGAAGATCCTTCAAACACAACTTTGATGGAGGGTTGTGAGGGAGCCAAAGACCCTGGCATTGTGGAATTTACAGAAGCTGAATCTGGAGCATCCTTGGAAGATGAAACCAGGCCTGGGGGCTACCACTGCAGCCAGTGTGACCGGGTTTTGATGTCTATGCAGGGTCTGCGATCTCACGAGAGGAGTCACTTGGCTCTGGCCATGTTTACCCGGGAAGACAAGTACAGCTGCCAGTATTGCTCCTTTGTCTCTGCTTTCAGGCACAAGTAAGTTGTGGCTTTTATTTTTGTTTTCAAAAGAAGCACAAACTAGCACTACCGTTTTGTAGGTTGACATGGAAGAAGAGCGCACTCAGTTGATTGCGAGCAACACTTTTCTCAGCATTTAGATATTTTCCGTGCTGCAAAATCTTTGGCCATTATGAGTGCTATTTATAAAAAGTCACATCTTTGGATCTTCTTGAATTTATTTAAGCCCTTTTTTTCATGTATAAGGGAAAAGCATGCAAGCAGAAGAATAAGGCTTCTTTCAGTACTTAAACAGTGAAGCCCACTATTATGCAACCTTGTCAAATGCATAAGACTTCACAAGGCAAGGAGAGGACAGAAAAGTATTTTCCTTGTTGATCTTTCTTATATAAGGAACTTCTGCTGCATACAACTACCTTGTTTATGATTACTACAACTCTTTCGTGATTGATTTTTCATTTCTAATGTTAAATAACTGTCATAAGCTTACCTTAAAATTAGGGGTTTTTTTCTTAATTATGGTATACAATTTCAGTCTACAAATATTTCAGCTTAACACCAGTGTGGTATACTAGCAGCTCCCTCAGACTGTTTTCTTTTCAGGTGTAGCATGTGAAAAATACATAGTCATCATTAATAGTCACATTACTTACGGTTTTTTTCCCTAAGGTTCACTTGTCTTAAACTAGGTATTTTTAAAAAATATTTTGATCATAATCATGTATATATGGCATGCCCCCCAAAAACAGGATTTATGGAATATTTTCCACTGGTATCTTGGACTGACTCACAGGTACATATTTTCTCTTAATTTCTGGGGAGAGAGCTGCTTATTTACCATTTTAACAAAAAAAGAGAGATCCGAGTGTTCATTTGATGAGGCATTCATCACGCTGTCAGTAGTGCTCTTAAATTTGGTGAAGATGTCACTATCCTGCAATCAAATGCATGTGGGAGAGAAAGTATGATAAAAAGCGTTTTTAAACTGCTTGTGTTAGAAAGCAAGATTTCTGCTGATGTCACAGTGTTGTAAATTGATGCCACAATTTGGTCTGCCTTCTTGAAAAGGTCCATGGGATTGAGCAGCTAACAGAAAGAAAGGGACTAGGGAAAGGATGGGCGATACTGAGCATATCCCACCCTGCTTTGGTAAGGCTGACAGTGGGGGATGCCCCTATCTCACACGACTTACACAACCTGCTATTTGCCTAGTAAACTGGTTTGCTTCCAAAATCAGACTTGTGATGAGTTTGGTCTCTAGTCACTGTGTTTCTTACCTAGGAAGTGAATAGAGTCATGTCCTACAAGTAGGAGGACGGGTAAGTCAGAAAGTGGTGGATGGCAGGGAAGAACTCTACAGGTATCACCTAACTTGATAATAGGTGTTGTCGCTGCTGTTGAAGTTGTCTGCTTCATCTTTTATTTTTGTTTCTGATGCAATGACTCTCTTGGGAGAGGAAGTCTGTGAAAGAAGACAGTCCACTGTTCTCTCAAATCTGACCAAAAACTTAAAAACCTGCCTTCGGAAGAATTTTGCTGGAAAAGTATGTGGGTGTGAATATAGTTTTAATTGTTGCTGTGTAGAATACCTTAAGGTATAGATTTATAATAGCTTGATAATTATTATATACATCTTTGGCAGTCTGCTTTAATTGTTAAGTAAGCTCATTCCCTGTCAGCTGTTTAAAACAAGTTTTGTTCTATGAAGTATTCACTGCTAGTGTTCAATGCCTTACTCATTTAGAAGACTTTTTTCCCATCTGTCTGGAAAAGCTGTACATTTTATCTTGCCACAAACTCCATCCTGGATTTCTGTTAAATTGTATTTGTATGAAGTGGCCCTGAGAAGAGACATAGGGGGGTTTTTTGGTTTTTTTGTTTGCTGTTATCAGATCTTTGAATACACAGACTTCAGTGTTAGGTCTTGTAAACAGGGATTTTCTGGCTCAAGCTCTTGTCAGTGTGGAACTAAGGATCCTGTGACAGTCTTGCGTAGTGTGAGAGGGCTGAACAACTTGCGTTTGATCTATGTGTTGATATTCAGTAAAATAAGAACAGGATAGTTTAGGAAAAATAAAAGGAAATAAGCCTGAAATAGATCTAGAATTAAGGTGGCAGGTTGGGGAGTAGTTTTGGCAAATTGCCACTCCTCCACTCTGCTGTATCTGTCCCATTATTGTTCCATCACCACGCATAAGATGACTCAAACTAAGACGAGATCACAAAGCATGAATGTGTCCAAAGAGGAGGTTGTACTGGAAATGTTTACAACTCAAGTTGAAACTACCTGCCTGCCACCTGGAGACTGTGAATTCATGGCTGTCAGCCACAGCCACAGCGTAGGAACTGCAGAGCTCTGCAGGACTCACTCAGATAGAATGAATTTGATCTTCTGTTAGAAAATGTGGAAAACATCTTTTTTCCCCTTCTGAACGTGACTGAGCTGTTATAAGAAACTCTGGAGAGAGAGAAGGTTCTGATCACCCCCCAGTGTTCAGGCTGTCAGTAACTTCCAGTTTCCCTGGAGAAAGCAGAGGCTAGTCTTTGCCACCCCTGCTTCTCTTCTTGAGCTTCATGCAGAATGTCCCACACTGTTACTTCTGAAACTGCTGCCTTTTAATCCTGGAACTCATCAACTGCAGCCTGCTGGCACCCTCCCCAGAACAGGATCTCTAATCTGCTTTTGCTGCTGTAACCGAAAGGCTTCCTCAGTAAAGCTGGTCAAAAATACTTCCCTCCCCCTCTTCATCAACAGGACAAAAGGGGCCATATTTTCACAAAAATTTTTACCAGGAGAAAAAGAAAAATTCTGTAATGACAGTTTTACTGTTCTTGTCTGTTTCTTGTTTCTTCAGCTGGTCCTTGAAGTCTGGATTGGATATAATTTAATTTATACTAATCTTGTGCTGTAAGTTTATTTAAGTGGCTTGCTTTCTGCATAACAGAATTGGTGTCAGCTCTGCTCCTTTTCCTCAGATTAGATTTTACTTTATTTTGTAAGCAGACCTACTGAAATTTAATAGAGAGTATGAGAAAGGATAGTTGAGCCTGGTCTGCCTCTTATTTGATTTATTATTGCTGTTAAGTGTTTTGCTTTGCATCTGAAGGAATAGTTGAAATTATTTACTCTTTTATGTTCCCCTTTTCTTTCTTTTCAAGTCTGGATCGTCATATGCAGACCCATCATGGACACCATAAGCCATTCCGTTGCAAACTGTGCCCATTCAAGTCCTCATATAATAGCCGCCTGAAAACCCATATACTGAAGGCTCACGCTGGTAAGTTTTCACTCTCGGTTTTGCAGTCCAGCAGCTGAAATTGCCCGTGTATTCTTGTTGCTGATCAGAGATGCTGATTTGAATCACGAGTTTTATCATCTAATTTGGGTAACGTTTTCAAAGGCAAGTCAGGATTGGTCAGCCTATGTACGTGTTGGAATTAGTGTGAGTTTGGATAATGTTTTTGGAAGGATAAGAATTTAAAACAGTGATGAGTACTTCAAGAACTCCTTCCTTTTCTTCTGTTTTCTTTTATATGAATGATTTTTTTCTTATTATTTCTGCTTGTTTCCCAGAGAATTTAATCAGTCTGATTATACCATTGTTTTAATGGATTGGCATGGACCTTTGCTCCTCTATGTTTGTATTTGTGTTTGTGCTTTAGGAGACTCTAGGAAAAGGATTGTGGATTGCACCTTGGTTTTGGTAGAGTCTTACACTAGCTTTCATGTTAAAACCAAACACTGCAAATTTTGGGAGTGAGGTCTGCATGCAGCAGACTGAGAATGGCACGATTCATTATCCTACATGGAAATTTGTCTTGCAAATCTCTGTATTGCAGTATGGAATCCATACAACCAAGCAAACAACCATGCTTCTGATGAACCAGAATTGGAAAGGTGATGTGTCATACAGGATCGGTCACCTCAAAGTGTTGCACATTTGATTGTTAAAAAGTGCGAGACTCAGAATTTCATTATCTTTATTCCTTGGTCCTAGACTCTTGGCACTGTTACGCGTCATGCATTGAAAGGTTATCAGAAATCTGGAGTCGAAAACCACTGACTCCGTTGGCTACAGTTGCATCTTTATAGTTAAAAGGACAAAAAAAATCAACCTGCAAACCACAGTCCAAACATGCACTCTGTTGGAAATCACAGAATATTGACCAATCTAAAAAACTAGCCCAGCTGTTAAAACTTGCAAGTAGAAATTCCTGGAACTGATGACAAAAGGGCTAGAAGTATGTTTCTTTTTTTAGTATTTGTTTACACTATGTCATATACTCCGGTAGGGGTGGAGGAGGAAGATAGTAAAATGGGGAGAAAAGGCAGGACCTGTTATAGCTGTCTGCTATTTAAAATAATAAAAAACCCAAGATAATTGTTGCCATTGATACAAAGGCACTTTTCATCTACAGAAATGTAGGAGGGATTGATGGTTGCTTCTACTTCATTTCCTGTATTGATTTCGGATTTTACAGTGCTTGTGCCAGGACTCTCTTCTGTACTTGGATGGGTATTGTGGATTAGCTTAACTTTTGCCAACCTCCTGTTGTACAGGACCATGGCATTCTATCCCTTCTAGGAAATCCAACTATATGCAGCAGTTCCAGTTTACAGAGTCCCACATGCTGTACAGAGGTGACATGGTTCTTTGTCTTTGCCAACCATAAAATAATGTTTTCTTTATGCTATTGTACAGTTAAGCTACTTCGTGTTACCATGTTTGAACCTGTCAGATTTTTAGAACCAAAGTTAGCGTGCAGCTAATGTTTAATTCACACTTCTCTTCAAGTAAGTCATTGATTTATTTATTATGACTTTGTGCTCTTCAACTTGATTAGTGGACAGTCCTTGAAGGACCATGTTTTGCATCATACAAGAACACAATTTAATGGTTGCTTAGATAGTGCTTGCACAATGTCTTGTGTAAAAGGGTTTCCAAAGGCTTATTTCTTCCTCAGTCCATTTCTACCAAACGAATATTCACATCACAGAAAAAAATGCTTGTTTTTCAGTCACAGCTTTCCTGTGTTGTGTTTTGAGTCAATCCTTCAGAAACATATACTACTGAATAAAGATGTTATGAAGAGTTTTCCTCAGACTCCCCAGTTTCTCAAATAACACAGTGGTTCTCTGAACTTCTCTTTTGTTACCATTTTTTTGGTCTCTTGTCAATCATCTCATTATCTGTTTATTTAGAAGTGAAAACTTCAATCCCCCTGAATTTTCTGAAGTCTCCTGGAGATCTTCAAAATTCGGTACAATCCTGAATCCTGAAGTCTTTTACTCAGTCTGCCTCTCTCCCTTATTTTGTCGGAATGGGTCAAAATTAAGTGGACTATAAAATGCATTCTTGCCTAACAGCTGGCACCAGTCAGTGTTTCTGGTGTTTGTTTTTCATCCAGTATATGCCATCTCCTTTGGCATGGAGGAGAACAGTGTACAGTATCTCTAAATGGGCTGTCTGTTGTTTTCATCTGAAGTTTCTCACCTGTTCTTTTTTATGCCTGCATATTTTTTGAGGGGCCTTTGTTAGTATTTTCTAGCGTCCTTGCTTCATTAGTCATGACACTGGATGCACTGCATGTACAAATGGATGATTGTAAGACAGAGTGTTGGGCCTGCTCAGTTTCTATGTAATCTGGAACGTAATGCTTTGAGTACATATCTGGTGTTGAGACACACCATATATATATATTTCTTGATTTATTTATTTGATGTGTGTTAACGTAATTGTTTTATGAAATGCAAAACTAGCAGTCAAAAAAGTGCAGAAGGCTTCTGTTAAGCCAAACCGTAGTCTTTCCTCTGCAATCAAACACATCTTTTCATTCTGATGTTGACCTGAACTGTTATGGCTGAATAGTGGATGTATTTATTAGTTGTGTCTAGACTGCTTAATATGTAATTGTCCTCTATTTGCTTCAATGTCTTGGGGTGCTTTAAGGTTCACGGTTGGTGCCTACTGTTGTCCAGGAATCTCATACACTAACAAAACATGAAGGTCTATATCTGTATCTCACTGGTATCTTATACCTTGGAGTTTCTTTTGTCCCTATATTATCCTGTTCCATTGAGCAACATGTTGTACGTGCTATACAAAAAAGTTTTCTTTCTGTTTGTAAAAAGGTAATATATAACTAATATAATGTGCAGGGGAGGAATGCCGTTTGAAAAGTATGTGGGACAATTTCTTGTTTCACCATTTCAGACTCTTAAGTGACCTGTTCTTTTTCATATGTATCAAAAGAGGCTTTTTAAGAGTTTCTGTTTTGCCCAAATGATTAGTGTAGTTCTTCTGGAAGACAGGGGTAGGAGTTATTTTTGTGTAGGATGGTTGCTGATCATTTCAGGTGTGCTTACTCTGACATGCTGCAATACATGTGTTTTCACATTCTCATTTGGTTCAGTTATTTCCAATGTTGGAAACAATGCTGTTTGAGAACCTGTCTGCTAAATTTGTTGAGAGATGGAAAACATGTTCTCCTTCGTTCATTATCAGAACTCTTGTTCTTCTGTTACTACTCATGAATATTTCATTCCTGTATTAGTTTTGGCACTTCATGTACAACTCATATGTAGCCAGTGTTACTCTTATACATGGAAGTGGCACTTCCAAAACAATAACTTGGCACCTGTATAATATCACATTGTTTGTGTTGGGACAGTTTCACTTTGTGTTCCAGTTGCCTCCATGCTTAATGCAAAACAAATCTTGTCTCAGGATTTGTTTCCCCTTGTTTGCTGTCTCTATTGCTTGGAATGTATTCAAAATTAAATGCACTACTGTTCATTACTTATAACACACTTTCACACAGCCTTACAGATATGCACTGTTCTTGGTACTGCCATGATCACTTCTTGTAGTAAACCAGCCTTGACTTGGTTCCCAGTTCTGTGAAGAGTACTCCTGCCTAATGGCAGGTTTTTCATAAGGAAAATGCAACCTTCCCCAAATGTAAATGTTTCCCCCCCTCTTTTCATTTTTTTTTTTTTTTTTCTGGACGGCCCCTTGTTAGCATTTTATAGTGTCCTTCTTCCTTCATTAATAAGGATGCTAGATATGCTGCATGCAGAAACAGAAGACTTCACCCTTTCTAGTTGCTGTGCTCCCAAAGAAATTTGGAGGTGCTATAGTTAAGTGACTCCATTTTCATCCCAGAGTCTGTTTTCTCTCATACCATGCAACACAGGCATGCTAAGAGTCTGGTCTCTGTTTATTGGCATCGGTTACTGGATCTGCGGTTGTCAGAAAGCGAAACTTTGGTCCAAAGCAGGTGACTGTATCCGCACACTCCAGATTGCTCCAACAAGGAGATGCACATAGCTTGTTCTCTTTGGGATCAGTCTTTCGCTGAAGAGTCCACGGGAATTTTACTGCCGAGTTCAGTAAGAGAAGTATGGGGGCCCCATTTTGTTTCTTTTGTGAGCTGATGACTTGCCTGTATTTCGCTCACCTAGGTGAACATGCCTACAAATGTTCCTCCTGCTCATTTTCCACCATGACAATCAGCCAGCTGAAAGAGCACTCCTTGAAAGTGCATGGGAAAGCACTGACACTACCAAGACCCCGCATGGTCAACTTTGCAGCCTCACACGCCCACCACACCTCCAAGAACCACACTCCTGCTGAAGAAGTGGAGGACTCTAATGGTAAGAGGTGCCTCAGAGCAAGAATTTAATTGTCTAAGGTGCCACTTAATATTTTTATTACAAAAAAAAATTACAGCAGGCAGCTTGCTCAAAAAGCAGCTTCATTTGATCATTAAGAAAAACCAGAAGTTGCATCAAAACCAAGATTAAACGTGGTGTTGTAGGAAGTGACCTGCTTTAGATCCTCACCAGTTCATACCACATTAACTTGTCCTGTCACTAGTTGACTTTGGAATATGTCAATGCTGGCTTTACTTCTTAGCAGAGATTTAAATTGTAGAAGATTTTCAAAGGCAGAGCTTCTATTGCTAGCAAGTGGGAAAGGGATCATCTCATTCCATCCGTGCTCCTGAAAAACACCCCTGTATCTTGTCAGTAGAGCACTTCAGTGAAACCACATGATTAAGCTCTAAAATGTGAACCTGTAATGACAGTAGAAGTAATTATTCTTCTTGTCCTTGCTGCAGAGGACACCGAAAGTACTTTCAGATATTAAGCTACATCTGCAGGAAGGAGAATCTGAGAACCATTTTCTTTTCTTCGCTTTCTTTGAAAGCTGTTAATCCCCTTGTGCTGGAAGAGTATGCAGAAGGTATTTGGAAAGCAGCAGAGGAAGGGACACTGTTAACAGAGAAAATGCAGACTCATAGAAGAGGTGTTGTTTGGTATCACAGCAAGTATGAAGGCTTTTAAGTGGTAGCTTATGAGGCATGTTTTGGGTGTCAATTCTTGCCAATTAAGGAAAGAGCTGGTCTTTGGGAATAAAAATCTTAATTCCTGGATGAGTTGCATTGACATGGGAGGAAAATGTAGGTGACTATAAATAAAAGGTTCAGACCTGCAGATGTTCAAGGAACTGGGATGGATGGGGGGAGGGAGGGAAAAAAATACCTTTATTCCAGAAGTTTGAGAGGTTCTTAGGGTTTTTTGTTGTTGCGGTTTTGCTTGGGTTACTGCCGAACTGAGAATGGGCAGTAAATATTATTAGTAATCATTTTGCTGCATTTTTGATCTCCCATCTTCCCTTCTTTCCTTTCTCAATGGAAGAAAAGTGTGAAATAAGAAAGAGTGAAATGTAAGAAAGAAGTTCAGAAGAGGGAAGAAAGGAATTTAAAGAAAAAAGTAATCATCATAGAAATACCTTACTGAAGAAAAAGAGATGTGAATAATATTTTTGTGGTTCTGCAAGTCACTTCTGGTGTCAGAATCAAAATCTTACCAAAAGATTTTGACCAGCTGCTTTCAGACTACCTTTTGTCAAAAGGTTGCCTGGAACTGTGCAATGAAGACCTTACTAACTGAGCTTTTATTTTTGCTAATGCTAGCTTAAACTAATCCGACCAGCAGAGTACATCTTGTGATGTATTCTGCTGCTTTTTTATTGCTTTCTAAAAAAAATGTTCCATTACGGACTAAGAAATGGAGAATAATTTTCGGTGGCTGTCCTATCCTTTCCTGTGTATTAGCAATCTTTTGGTGGCAATGGTGTGTTAAGAGATACAGAAGGACAGTATTTCAATTTGAGAAGGATGGTTCATTTACTCCTTTTTTTGCTTATCCCAGGAGCTCAAATTCATGATTAGTGAAGTTAAAATTTGAGTGCAGATCTTTGTAGAAAATGATTTTAAAGCCTTTAGGAACTCTTCCTAAAAATACATAAAATGATGACTCTATTAACAAAAATATGTCATTGGGTTGACTCTGTTGCCTAGATCTGTATTGCAGCCTGAAACTGAGGTAGAATTTGTCCCAGTTAGCTTGGACATCTTTAAACAGGGTTAATGGTTAAGTCACTTTGGCAATAATAGGAGCCACCCACTGGGGAGCTAGTCAGATAAGTACAGGTGTTACAATGATTGTGTTAACATTTTCAGCATTGCTTGAGGAAGGAATAACCTGTTTTAAGTAATTTTTTTAAATTAGGAAGTTGCCAGCAAATCAAATTAATGATGGCTGCTCTTAGGACATCATTTATTTTTGGTTTTTAGAAGGGAATAAATGAACGTCTCTGTGGCCTAAGCCTGCAGGTTGCAGGTGATATGTAGGACTAGGTGAAAGACTGGTCACAATAGTAGGAAGTGCAGGTCTATGTGATAGGCACTATTATGTCCTGCTGGAGCCAGTATTAAGTGGGGCTCATGTTGTAGCGTAGTTGGATTTCGCCTGTGTTAGTGTGTATAAATAACCTTGCAGTGCAGGCTGTGATCAAGTTAATTCACTGGAGATGCAAAATTGAATTAAGGCTGGGGTGAAAGGCAGACAAAAGGTTGCCTCACATTGTTACGAACTTGTTTTGTAGGTTGGTAGGTATGCAGTCGGCTAGTATAATTGAAATGGTTGCAGAAAGGGTCTGTTCTTGTCTGTGGCTGAATATTGTGGTTAGAATAGGAAGAAGAGTAGGATGGTTGGGGAGATTTGAAGAGCTAGCAGAACTCATCCTGCAAATTTTCGAGTCCTGTAAAAATGGAGAAAAGGGAAAAGGGTACTGAGTTGTAATAGCAGAGTGCATGTCCGAATAGAACTCTTGTGGGATAACAGCTCAATGGAACTTCTGCTGATGCTTTTTTTTTCCTGCAGAAATTGTTCCCTGAGGGGCCTTTATTAGAACATTTATTTTGTTCTTTCAGATTGGTCAATTCATTAAAAGAAGCAAATATATTTAAATTTCTGTGATTCATCTCTTTTAGTTCTGTGTCGGTAGCAGCAAGCATATCTGAAGTATTCAGCTGTATATCCTAGAGATGTTCTGGGTGCTTGGTAAACTTTTCACGGAAGTGAAGTTAAAGTGCAGCACGTGCTGAATGTTTTAGGTAGGCACATCCCTGGCAGCTGCATTGTCATTAGAAAGCATAACAACCACTTTAGTGCTTGTATGCTTCTCTCGGGGCAGTAGAGTAAGGAGGTGATTGTGTCAGTCTTGGTGAGTCAGCAGACAAGGCTTTCTTAGAGACATCATTGGAAGATGCTGCTCTTCATATCCTACCTCTTTTTGCCTGTTGGACGATACTTTGATATATGAGGAACCTGTTTTCATTGTATCCTAATCTAACTAGAGGTAAAGCATTCAGGTTTTTTTGGGGGGTGGGGTGATGAGTTTTTGGTTTTGGGGGTGTTTTTCTTACAAACAGTCACAAAAAAAACAGCAGATCTTGCTCACCAGCGCAACTCTTCTGTTTTGCATAGCGTAGGGACACTGAATGATTTGTGGTACCGAAGTCTTGTTGAAATCATAAGATTGCCATTATGGTAAAATGCTCTGTTGCTCTCCTGATAGTTCACAGGTATTTTTCCTCTTGCACGAAAGAAATGGTGGTATTTGACTATTTATTTGCATTTGCGTGGTTGGCTTTTTTGTTTGCTTGGATTTACTTACTTATTTGCCCTTTACACAGAAATGTGGCTTTACACTTTTGAGAACTTACACAATAAAAACTGCAAGTAAATTGAAATATTACAAACTGCTAGGAGGATTGGGTGAATGCTCCAAGAAGATCTGTTTCCATGTTCTTTCACAGTCTTTGTGAGAATCAGAACTTATATTCGTGTTAACTCTGCCCGGAAGGGTTGTATGGATTTATTGATGATAATGTCGTCCTGTGGGGCAATATGAATCACAGATAGGGGTTTCCAGTGTTGCACTGTGCTGGGTCAGCTCTGTTCCTCTTGACTTGGGTGCAAGGCAGTGGAATTCCACAATCTGCGTTGTCAAGGCATAACGTTAGAAGACTACTGTCTGTTTCATTAAGGAAGACTTGGAAGCAAGGCGGAGACAAAAAAATCGTGTGACTGAACACTGGAAAACAGGAATAGGAACAATAGCAACAGGTGTTATCTGTAGAGTGATCATCAGCAAAGGAGAAAGGACGTGACAGCAGATGCTGCTTGTGTAAGCACTGGTGTTATCCCTGTTTGCTTGTATTCAAGGGCTGTAGAGAAACTGGAGAAATCCATGAGTGCAGCCTATTCTCATAAAGCTCATAAAGCAGATGACTCAACAGATTGATAAATGGTTTCGTGTTATGACTTCATCCTCAGCAAAAGCTTCTTGGGAGCATGTAAAATACTTGCCCTAAACTGCCCTGGCTAGTACTACTGCTTTTCTGAGTAGCTCTTTATTTTGTGAAAATAACGCGTTTGGCCTAACTGCTTTGTAGAGCAAAGTACTGTGCTTTATTCATACAGCTGGCAGTTTTGGAGCCTATAAATTTGGTTTTATCGTGACTGTGTGCAGTAATTAAAAATAATAGGTTTTTAATTTTACAAATAAAGAATATTAAATTATCAAAACAGTAGAGTGCAAGTGATAAACTAGACAGATCTGTATGTGTCTTCCAATGTCTTCTCAGTCATGCTACTATTGTACAAGATCATTCCTTCTTAGCAGTAACCAGTTCTTGAAATGTGGAAAGCAGCACACTTTGGGTGTGCCCTTGAAGCTCAATAATCATGCTTTTCACTGTTGTGCAAACCGAACGGGATCTATCATTAATACCAGCACACATCATGTGCAGGATCAGAACTAGAAGATTTTTGAGTTTCCCATTACATGGTATGTCAACCTCTTCATTTAATTTAATTACTTGCAGCAGGAAATGCGTTGAAAACTGCGAAGTGAAACACCCATTGCCCTGTTCCAGCTTCTTCTGAACATTAGCCTTTGCCAGTGGAAAAGAACTTTGCCTCATCTAGAAACTGAAATATAAATACATCTGCTTGCTTTGCTAGAGCTAGGCTGGGTACAAAACTGCTTGACTAAGTCATGGTTTTGGGACTGTTGTTGAAGAACTGTAAATCACTTCCCATTTCTGTACACTTTGTCAAAGTGGATAATGTATAATCAGGATGTGTGTCTTCTGTGCCGCTTGAGAGATGAAACCCTGAGGGGTGCAGAGGGCCTTTAGCAGATTTGCTAAAGCAATTTCATGTACTACCAGAACGAGAGGACAGAATGAGAGGAGAGCATAGGGAAGCAAGGAGCCTTTTCAACAAAATTCTGTCAGCTGGTGCCAATGAGGCAGGATTGTTACAGTGATCCACTTTGGATATGCTCAGACATACTGCCCCTGATTTTTTTTTTTTAATCCATCCTGTAGTTTGTGGCTGTCTTGTTTATTTCTAATTGTGCGTACTGTTGCTCTTCGTAAGGGATATTTTTCTAACCTTCCAATCAGGGCAGAAAGTTGCTATGACCATCATTCTTCACTTTTGGTGCTATCTCTCATTGTTGCTACTGTGTTTTATGAATGCTGCATTTGGGGAAGACCACAATGGTCGGAGTCTTCACAGCCCAAAAACTTGTATTGCAGCAGAATAGCCTTTTCTTTGTATTTAGTTTGGGGTTTGGGGGGGCAGAAGGGGTTGGACCCCACTATTTTGAAGTTTAAGACCCTTTTGTTTGACTGTTGTTTGATGGGGAAGGCAGAGCAAGTTGTGACTACAGGGCAAATTCACACAAAGCTTTGATACCTAATTGCTTTAATTACAAAGTGAGTTGGAAGGATAGCATCGGTGCTAAGGATGCAGGGCGGTAATCTGCATACTGCAGTACAGAATATGCCTCTACTCTCTGCTTTTGTAGTTACAGTCAGGCTGCAGAGAGCTGTCTACTTGTTCTGCATGCTTTTGTGCGCTGTAGGAGTGATGCTGCGTGCATCTTCTCTGAAGTATCAGGTTAATCCTTCCATGCAGGCTGCTTTTTTTTCTCCAGCCGTGTTCATTCTTTCTCTAACCTAGAGCAAGTTTCTGCTTTCCCCTCAGATACTGCCTATCTTTCCTTCCCAGAGATGCTGCCAGTGGCCACACTGCCTGCCAGTGCTTGTTAAAACTGTCTGGTATTTGTTAGTGTGTCTTACTTCTTGTGGTCAGCATTAAACTAATTATCAGATGTTTGACCAGATGGGAACTTTTCTCCTGCATCAGATTGACAGGAACTGGTGGAACAACTGCAGGACTTGCTCACTTTCATGTTTACTGACCTAACTCCTCATTGTTTCAAGGACCTAGGGCACTGGGGATGACGTTGCCCTCTGCAGCCCGCTTCCGCTGCTGTGTAGTTGTTTGGCTTTTGGCCTTTTCTTGCAGTGTGTTGAGAACAGTTTTGTGGCTAGTGGAACAGAAGGAGATGTTATTCTGTCATTGGCTGTGCTCAGGGGTGAACTTGCTGTTCATCGTGCTTTTTTCTGCTCCTGAGCTTTTTGTGCTTGAGCTGAGTGGGTAAAGGCAAAATTGGGATTCAACAGGATGGAGACAGGAACTCATGCAGCTGGGAGAAGGTTGCTGCATGTATTTGTAAGGATTTGTCCAGCCTGCTACAATTGGATTGGTCTGTGACTGAAAGACTTGCCTGGCGAGTAGAGAGAAAACAGAGTAAGTTGTTGGAGTGACTCAAGTAATAAATGAGGGAAGAACCATCTTCTGGATTCCTTCTAGGCAGACAGAAATGACCTGATTGCACCCACAGGGGAAAGAAAGAAACATATCTAGACTCCTGTTGTTTTTTTTCCTGAAGTTCTTGCTTTCTTTTGGCTCTGATTTTTATGTTCAGGATAGGGGACGAAGTGGTAGGTGATGCTCTGTTAGCTGTCATATGCGACTGCTGTCCCTGGAATTTGTGATCACTCTATGCAGGGTAAAAAGGGTGCTATTGCTGTGAAGGGATACGTGGTATGACTTGACCAGTGCTGTGCAAGAGAGCATTTCTGTAAGCTATCATTCCCACGCGTTAGTAGCCTTCTTGTATAAGCGAGCTGATATTACCCCTGTTGCCTGAGTCTCCGGTTACTTTCTATTGATCTAAAACCTGCTAGAGGGATTTGGTGCTTGACGCAGAGGTAAAACTTCCTGGCTCATTTTAGCTGGTGACGAATGGACACATGTCATCATCATAGTTGACAGCCCAAAGTTTGATGTTGAAGTATCTGGTTTTATTTCTTGTTTAAGGGACATTGTTACTACATTTTGGTGCCAGTGTTTGAAAATACTGCCCAAAGTGATCTGAGATCACTCAGAGCTGGTGATGGAGAGAAGGCCTTTTTATTGGCAATAATAATAATGATGATGATGATGATGATGATGTTAAGGTGTATGCTGGAGGTCTCCAGAACAAATTACAAGTTGTGATTAGAATGGATCCTCAGTCCCCAAACTTCATCAGTATAATTTTAGGGCCAGTTTTAAAGCAGAATGCAAAAATGTAGTACTTGAAAAGGTGGATTTCTTTGCCCCCTTCATTTCAAGCTTAGAGGCAAGTAAGCATTTAGGTGACAGCAGCATGTGTGTTTGTGGCTATGTGTTTGTATTTATACAAACACCTAAGGCGCCAGAGCAGTAGAGAAAGAAATGTGGGGTGCTCCTGAAAAATATGTGATTAATTGCCCTTAAAAATGAGAACGAAATCATGGAACATAACAGCATGAAGACAGTTTGGTTACTGATGAAAAAAAAAAAAGCTCAGTAGATTATTGTCTGAGTGAAGAATCAATCGAAGTAGGAAATCTTTGTAAATTCAGAAAAGAACCTGTTACCAGTAAGTCCTTTTGGCAGATTGATTTAGTCAGCATCTTGCTTAAAGCTATTTCCAGATCTGTTTGTGTTCCTCTCTTCTGTAAGTGCACTTCCAGTTACGAGGTTTGAGTTAGCTCAACAGAATAAGGAATAGCTAGAGAACTTTTTATTTTATGCTTTTTATGGATATAGGTAAGTACATGGATATCCCAGTGTTTGGCATGTAGCAGAAGTCTTGGTTTTGAGTGCTACCCTGTATTTAGACGGTAGGAAATTTATTCCTTGAATAACAAATGGTAAGAATATAGGATTGAAGCATGACCAACAGTTTGAACTGTTAACCCAGTATAAGCCAGTGGCAACAGATCATCAGCCTGCAACATTCTTTAAACAGAAGACAGTGGATAAACAGAGGGGAAACATGAATGCCAGAGGAAGGGAAACACGATGCACTCCCCATGCATCACCTCTGTGTTGTAAGCGAAAACGGCAATGGCCAAAGCAACCGGTGGGGTCAGAAAGCTGTAGTGGCTTGGCACTGGCGTTGCAAAGGTTGCAAATGGTAGAAAAGCTAGTCAGAGGGTCTAGTTTGCAATGAGAGCGTTGTGTGCAGCCTAAATGTGACTAGTAAGTGGCCAACTCACCTAAAGAACTGCAGGAAAGTTAAACTGAGTTGAAGCCAGAAAAGAAATTTTGTTGTACGGAGGATGGATGAAAAGAAGGGATAACTAGAAATTAAATGGCTATATGATGAAGTGTTTCCTGACCCCTAAAACTGATTCTTCCAGATCACAGCATTAGCAGAGCAGGGCAATGATTCAGGCAGTGCTCATGACCATGGTGTGCCTGTCTTGAAAGCTGGTGCTAGCAGGAATTGCTGGAAGTGTTGGATACTCAAAAACAGGAGGGCATGGGAAGCCTTTAGACTGATCCTTCTCTTCTGATGGAAATAAAGTATTATAGTCACTCTCTCCTTGACCTCAACTATGAAACTCCAAGATTCTGCAATAGGCAGCAGTATAAGACTCTCTCTGTGTATGGAATTCAGATGATAAAATTATTTGTTATTTTCTTCTCCTTTGATGAAATTCGTATCCCTTTGAAATGATTTTGATATAAGGACAAGAATCTGCATAGCACATATCCTGTCTCAGTTCCATTCAGAGATAGGTGTGCACATAACTCAAAAGGGAATTCAAAATTATAAAGAAACATGGATATAGTTTCTCATCTCTTTTGAATAAATAAGATTGCTTAGTCCATGTGTCTTTCTGGTTGCCTTCTTCTGAGCCTTAGACATCAATATAACATCTTTCTCACAAAAGCTGGTCCAAAATGATCCAGAAAGTGGTCTTTACAGCTAATGCTGAAATAAATTCCTCCAACAAGGTTTTTGGGTTTATGGTATTTTTGTTGTTGGTGGTTTTTTTTTGTGTGTGTGTAAATCCTTTAAATTGCAGTTTTATTCCAGGGCTTTATTTTCTCTGTGACTACTCTTTCCTTTTGTCTTTTGGAGTGTGTGAACAAGGACACAAAGTCTGTTTCTGTTACATCTTGTTCACAACATCCTAGCAATGTAAAGGTTCTTTAGTAGAAATCAGATTTTCAGTAGAAGAGTAGGTTCATATTCTGTTTTTAAACATGCAATGAATAGAACTTCCTTGTACTCTATGGTTCCCTAAGCTTCTTCGTGAATGTTTTGTTGCATCCCTCTGAATTTTAGTCTCTTCTATCTTTCCCTCCCCTCAGCATAATTTATTGCCAGAACATTTCACCCTCCCACATATTCTTCCTTCCAGGTCAGTGCTGCATGGCATAAAGTGAACAAATGTGTGTAGTCTTGACAATCTTTGTATGACACCCTGCTTTGCCACCTTCCCACTTTTCAAGCTGTTGCCATTCATCACTATCTGCTATTCTACCACTCAGTGAGCTGGTAATTTTGAGTCCCATTGAATTTCAGAAGGGATTATGTTCCTAAATCTCGTAAATTCTGCTTTTAGCCTTATCTAATGCCTTTTAAAATAATAATTGTTATTAATTCAACCCTCCATGCTTTTGGCCCTACATTTTGTGTTTGTTGGTATTTTTTGGTATAGTATTGCTTGTTGATTTGGTTTCACAAATATGTTTCTATCCAGAGGAAGCCATTTGTCTGCTGCTTTTCTTAGTTCCTTGGAACTTCTCTGTTACTCTTCAGAGATATATTCTTTTTATGTGAATTAATTCCGATGAAATTAAATAGCATTCCAGATATTTTCCTTTTAGTTTCTTTAGGACTTTGTCTCACAGATCACAATGTCCTAGGCCTGTATTGTTACTGCATGCCCTTTTTTCCCCCCCAAAGTGTTTAAGCACTTTTTGCTATTTATTCTCTTTGTTTTTTTCTTATCTCAGAGCTAAATATCCCCTCCCTCAGTTTATTGTCATACAAATGCTGATCTCTTTTGACTTTGGTTGATGTTTCTGTGTGGTTTTACCAGGAAAGTGTGGTGTCTTGATTTTTATCTCCCATTGTCTCCTTCTGGTCATCGAGCTATTCAGTTATTAGCAGTTTGCAAATGCAATAAACTCACTCTTCAGTGTACTCAAACAGTTGCTTTTCCTGGACAGTGTTTCTCTCTCCATCCTTAACCCTCATTGTGCAGGCATGCAAATACTTGTATTACATGTGTCTAGATCTGTTCACCCTGAAAGGATGAAGCAATGGTTTGATTTCTTACCTTTAATAGGTATTGGTCCTGGTTTCTTAACTGCTGCTCAGTGTCTTTTAGTCAGACAAGTGTAGGTGTTTTTCTGGTCTGTTGTTGTTTGGTTTAGGTGTCTTATTTTAGTGTGTTTTGCTGTTGCATATGTGTTCATCAATAGGTCTGAGAATACCTACAAGTAACTAAAACATCATTTAATTTCTGAGTAAATTTATGTATCTAAATGAGAATTGTTAGTGATTTTTTTCTTCTGAAAAGATCCCAAGTTTTTCTTCTTTTATATGCTGCAGAGGATCCACGAAAACTTGGATTTTAATTTTGCTTCTGTGGTGGGTTTTCATTGTATATTTTCATTGTATATTTTTTCACGGTATGTGATCCCAGGGAATGCAGGTGTGTATCAAGCTGCATTTTCACCACTGCACTGCATCGCATTGCATTGTAGTGGTGAATGTGAATGCTCTTTTGTGTGAGGTAATAACTTTCAGTATTGTTGATAGACTAATTGTGCGAGTTTTTGTGTCTGTACTCTGAATGCAAAGTTTTCAGGGTGGTAGCATCGCTTACCAGGCATTTAAGTGGTTTAGTCATTTTGGGAATGCTGTCTCTCTTTACCTCATGCAGAGAGACTATGAGACTTATGTATTATTACCAGCACACACTAGTAATTTAGATGTGGCAGTGTAGATGGGGCACCATGTGGACAATCATTTCTACTTCTTTTCTTTTAGCTAGTCATTTCTGCATTTGGATGTGAGAATGCTGTTGTATGCTGAGGGTAGATTCTGTGGTCTTTTAGATCAGTAGGTGCTGGCAGGGATTACACTACTTGCTAACCTTGTTATTCTTCCTGTGCAGGTAGTCTGTAGGTAGATGTGATATGTGAAACCTCAGAATTGATATTTGCAACATCACTGCTGTTCTTCCATTCTTTACTACATCAATTACTGTTAATTTTTGCCTCTTGGCATGACTGTAGGCATCCTTCCTTTTATGTCAGATCATCCCATGCTTTACCTTGCTTTTGGAGTTGCATGGTGAAGTCCTTCCGTTCATTATGGATAAAATTACTTTAAAAAATGAATCTCAGTTGTTTTGGTGTGGGCTTTTTTTGATAGATTGATTGTTTTAAACCAGTCAGGGCTAAGTATTCTGTTTTGTTTTCTTTCATTGCATATATGAACATCCTTTATTTTCTTGTGCTGCCTTGAGGCTGTTCGAAGAAGAAAATGGCAGTTTTTTTCCCTTAACATGTAATCTGTACTTCCTGGTGTTTCATTTTTCTTCATTTTATTCCCCTCCATATTTTCCCTTTGCCTTTGTGTTTTACACTACTTAATACAAATTCTCTAACTCTTCCCTTTGCTAGTTCTAATGTCTTTCGTTTGCTTTCTGACTTTGATGCAGGCTTGTAAGGCCATTTTGCTTTTTTCAGACATGGATGGCTAGACCCTCTTCCTGCTCCAGGCCAAGGCTGTCAACACTTTCCTGGAGTGCTCCAAACCCTTTGTGCATGCGGTGCAGGAAAAACACTGAGGTGGAACTTGCACTCTGTACAGCCATGACTCAATTGTTGGTCAGTTCTGAGGGAAAAGCTCTGCTCTCTTCCTCCTTCATTCTCTACTGTTACATCCAGCCATCCTGTTGTTGCAGCAGCACCGCCAAAAGATGTCTGGTGGTTTGGTGCACAGCAGCTTGAGGCTTCTGTAAATGCTAAGGCTCGTATAATACTTGGTCAAGATGTTAAGTCAGCCTAGCACCAAAGTACATGCAGACCTGTTTGGAACATCAGCTTGCTCTTCTAGCAGAAATAGAGGAGGTCCCCATGTAGAAGTGCTCTGCCAGTGTAAGGCAGTGCTGTTGCTCCCTGGCTATGGATTTGCCTCACTAGTCCTTCTCTCAGGTAGTGCTTTTGAAAAATAAATAAAAAAATCCAAAACGTCGACCCCATCATCTGTTTCTTATTTGCTGGCAGTTCATTCTGTGCTGTGTGGAAGCAAACTCAGGTCACTTGCTATCTTTCCACTGCATTCACTGGTTTTGGAGTGGGCATGAAAAAGTGTGGTTCACTGAAGCCAGTGGAAAACCTCCCATGCCTTTAGTCATCTTTGGACTCTGTCTGAAGTGTTTCTGGTGGAGCAGGTTGCACCTGCATGCTAGGATAGCTGTCTGGCAAGCTGATTCTGAGAAACCAACAGAAGCCCCTATACACATGTGTTAATCCTGAGTATTTTTCTGCAGGAAGTGTTAAATCTTGTTCTCCGGAACGACGGCAAAGGAATTAAAGCATTTGGCAAGGAATAAGGGGAAGAATACACTCAGTGTAAGACTCTCTGTATAAGCTCTTCGGATGGCTTTTTTTTCTATAAATATCATAAGTATCTTAATTGTAATGGAGCAATATACTAAAAGTTGTAAGGTGGCCAGCATGAATCCTGGCTGAAAGAGAGTAAGAATTCAAATATTAAAGGTGGAGTTTGCTTTTGGCTATTGCTGATGACAAGGAAAGCTACTTTATGTACTTTTTTTCCTGTGAAAATAGACATGTAGCTGTTTACTTTTGCATTTTTCACATACCAAATTCCACAGAAGTATGTGATGCATTATGAGGAGTGTGGCCAGTAGGTCGAGGGAGGTTCTCCTTCCCCTCTACACTGCCCTAGTGAGGCCCCATCTGGAGTACTGTGTCCAGTTCTGGGCTCCCCAGTTCAAGAAGGACAAGGAACTACTGGAAACAGTCCAGCTGAGGGATACAAAGGTGATGAGGGGACTGAAGCATCTCTCCTTTGAGGAGAGGCTGAGGGAGCTGGGCTTGTTCAGCCTGAAGAAGAGAAGGCTGAGAGGGGAATCTTACAAATGCTTACAAATATCTGAAGGGTGGGTGTCAGGAGGATGGGGCCAGACTCTTTTCAGTGAAGCCCAGCGACAGGACAAGGGGCAATGGGCACAAACTGAAGCAGAGGAAGTTCTGTCTGAACATGAGGAAGAACTTCTTCCCTCTGAGGGTGACGGAGCACTGGAACAGGCTGCCCAGGGAGGTTGTG